>LQAG01000092.1_pt1 | contig 42545 bp, 60 predicted proteins | sample 1535801 | NCBI WGS metagenome assembly LQAG01 (sample SAMN04331584, study PRJNA305678) | bioreactor metagenome | isolation source: bioreactor_3 inoculated with Wadden Sea sediment 1st replicate of a... | place: Germany:Bremen
TATGCCAGTTCACAATGTACTCATATACCTTTGAACCTCCTTTATCAAAATATACTCCAAATCTCATATTGGCCTTACTTATGCAATACCTTCCGGCGGTGGCTGTCCGCTTAGTGGATTTCAGCCTTTACACTAAAACTTGGACAGCCGTGACCGGAATTTCCATTTCCAACTCTGAATTCTTAAAAGCTGGAGAAAGAGTTCATGTGCTTGAAGATACATGAACACGAGAGAAGGAATTTCCAAAAAAGATGACACCCTGCCTGGCCGTATGTTGAATGAAGGGCGAGGGTGTGATGCAGAAGACAGGACTGTTCCATTAGACTCTATGCTTAAAAAATATTATAAATAAGGGGGTTTAATCCTGACGGTATACCTACGGAAGAAACATTGGCAAAATTGAAAATTACGCCGATTATCGAAATTCGCAAATCACCTTCATCCACAAAGTATTAATTTGGGAAGCAAGATCTCTCCTGTTCCCCCGCACATTATTCAATGCCACCTGCTCCCGGCTATCCCTTGTCAGGTTTCCTCCCCAGGACATCCTGACTCTGCTTCACCGAAACTGTTAATCGGAAGTTTGAATTTACCAAAGCCAAGGACAATACCTTTCTGACCGATGCAAGCCTTGCATATTTCAAGGGGGCTGGGGGGAGCAACCCCTGCTTGCCCTGAAAAGGAAAAAAAGGCTGCCATGCCGCCGGCACCACCCCATTGGAATAGAAAATAAAAACCGGTTAATTTTTACATTAACGGCTTTAGCCACACTTATTAAGCAGTGATTTCATACATTTTTCCGAGTCAACACCGCAGCAGAATTATGCTGCTTTCAGACCCTCTCCTCAATCTCCTGCCAGATTTCCTTCATGGTATGTTTGACCAGGCGTTTTCTGTCCTGGTATGCTGTATGAAGCAGGCGGTGGGATTTGTGGCCCAGGGGTTTTTCCAGATAATCCGCATACAACTTCCGAATTTGGGGGTTGTTATGGGATTGGCGGATTTTTGATTCCATGTCAATTCCGTAAAGTCCCTGCCGGCGGTGGGAGGCTGCCGCCTGGTAGGCCTGCTTGCTTCGGGGCTGTCCCCCCCTCCCATGCATCCGCCCGGACAGGACATGACCTCCACAAAGGCATAGTCGGCTGTACCGTCCTTGAGCGCATCCAAAACCTTGGCCGCTGCCTTAAGGGTATGAACTACGGCCACTTTGACCTTGCCGGCTTCAGGCCTAAATCCACCTGGGCTTCCCGAATATGGTCCATGCCCCGGACTGCCTCAAAGGTGATGTCAGGCAGCTCTTCGCCGGTCACCACCTTGTGAACCGTTCTTACAGCTGCTTCCATGACCCCGCCGGTGGTGCCGAAAATTACGGCAGCCCCGGAGTAGTTTCCCATCCATGGATTATCAAAATCTGACGGTTCCAGCTTGCCAGGATCGATTCCCTCCCGCCTGAGCAGCCTTGCAAACTCCCGGGTGGTCAGCACGGCATCTACCTCCCGGACTCCGTTGACGGTATGCTCTCTCCGTTTGGCCTCGCCTTTTTTGGCGGTGCACGGCATGATGGAAACCACTCTCATTTTGCCCGGATCAATTTCCATGTTATCGGCCAGATAGGTTTTGGCCATGGCCCCGAAACACTGCTGGGGGGATTTGGTTGTGGAAAGATGATCCCGCATTTCAGGATAATTCTTCTCTACAAACGAAATCCAGGCCGGACAGCAGGAGGTGAACATGGGCATCACCCCTTTTTGCCTTATCCGATGGAGTAATTCGTGCCCCTCTTCCATAATGACTATGTCTGCGGCAAAGTTGGTGTCAAGGACTATATCTGCCCCCAATTTTTTTTAAAGAGGTAATGATTTTTCCCTCAAGGTTAGCCCCGGGCGGCATGCCGAATTCCTCGCCAAGGGCCGTCCGTATGGCCGGGGCAAACTGGAACACCGTGGCCACGGATGGGTCATAGAGAAAATCCAGCACTGTTTCAATGTCGTTCTTTTCTGCCAGGGCTCCCACAGGGCAGACCAGAATGCACTGGCCACAGCCCACGCAGTCAGACTCTTTCAGGGGCAGGTTGTCCCGGATGCTGATCTCGGTGCAAAGTCCTTTTCCGTGATCACCAGGGTATCCACCCCTGGATTTCCCGGCATACGGTCACACACCTGAAACAGCGGATGCATTTGCTCATATCCCTGGCCACACAGGGCGAACTGTCTTCCCTGGAGCGCTGGAGGTAAAAATGTGGATAATGGTACCGGGTCTGCTGAAGTCCCACGAACTGGGCCACATCCTGGAGTTCGCAGTTGCCGTGGCGGATGCAGGAAGCGCAGTCCTGATTGTGGTCGGCTAAAAGCAGCTCCACCTGGAGCCGCTGCATCTGCCGGACCTTGGGCGTCCGGGTCATCACGGTCATGCCCTCTTCCATGGGTGTGTTGCAGGAAGTGACAATATGATGGCCGGGATCGTTTTTTCGTTTAATATCCACCAGACAGACCCGGCAGGTGCCCGGCGTATGACTGATATCCGCCATTTCGCACAAGGTGGGGATGAAATGGCCGTTTTCCCTGGCTACACTCAATATGGTCTGGTCCTCTTTGAATTCTACAGGTTTGCCGTTAATCGTACCTATCATGATGCCTCTCCCCTATTGCTCTGTAATTACGGAATAGATCTGGTAGCAGCGCATACACCGATGGGCCTCGTGATAGGCCTCTTCCACGGAAATGGGCTTTTCAACCTCTTCAAAGATCTGTCGTCGGATCTCAGGATCCAGTTCCTTGATCTTCACCCGGTATTCGTGCTTCACGGGAATGGCAAGGCCTGGATCAACCATGGGCTGAACATGGGAGACCAGGGCGCTCATCCGGTCTTCGGAATAAAAACGGACCCTGCCCCGGGTAAGGTAATCATCGATGTTCCTTGCACCCTTTTCTCCCTGAGCCATGGCCTGAACCAGGGTGGCAGGCCCTGTGACACAATCACCCCCGGCAAATACGCCCTTGTGGGTGGTCATGAGGGTGTCGCCCACCACGTCAATGGTGCCCCAACGGGTAAAGGCCACGCCGTCCTTGTCCGGGGAAACAAAGCCCGGTTCCACCTTCTGGCCGATGGCCGGGATCACGTGGTCTACAGCAAGTACAAACTCTGATCCCTCTTTGGGTGTAACGCTGCGGCGGCCGCTTTCGTCGGGCTGGGCCAGCTCTGTTTCAATGAGCTCAATTCCGGTGATCTTTCCTTTTTCCGAGATGATCCTTACCGGATTGACCTGAAGATGGAAGATAACGCCTTCTTCTTCTGCCGCCTTGATTTCTTCCGGATCAGCCGGCATCTCACTTCGGCCTCGACGGTAGACCAGGTGAACCTCTTTGACTCCCATCCTCAGGGCAGACCTTACACAGTCCATGGCCACGTTGCCGCCGCCCACCACCACCATGCGCTCTCCTAAGCGCATGGGAATGCCCCGGTCAATGTGTTCGTGATTGATGCGCAGCAAAAATCCACCCCAAAGTCATATCCTTCATGGTTAGGATCTTCTCCCATGGCTCCGATCATCTTGCCCTGGTGAGTGCCCACCCCCAGAAACACAGCCTTGTACCCGTTGGCGAACAGGCTTTTTAAGGTAAAATCCCGGCCCATTTTTCGGTTATAGAAAATCTGGCCTCCTAAAAGTTCGATAATACCGATTTCTTTGCCAAGAACCGCCTTGGGCAGCCGATATTCTGGGATTCCCGTGGCAGCCATGCCGCCGGGCACGGATTTGGCCTCATAAACATCCACAGGATATCCCTTGAGTAGAAGGTGGTAAGCTGCTGAATTCCGGCAGGTCCGGTACCGATGACCGCAACCTTAAGATCCGGATCTTTTTTTTCCGGAACCATATAGGAAAAAAAGCCGGCACCGGTCATATCCTGTTCATGGTCTGCCACAAAGCGTTTGAGTACCTTGATGCCGACCGCCTCATCCACCTGGGTCCTGCGGCAGGCAAGCTCGCAAAACCTCACACAGACCCGGCCGCAGGTGGCGGCCATGGGGTATTTTTAAGAATCACTCCCAAAGAATGGGTAAACTTGCCGTCCTTAACATAGTCAATGTACCGGGGCACATCCACCTTTGAGGGGCAGGCTTCGATACAGGGGCCGTGACATAGGTGGTGCAGGGCTGGTGAGCGGCTTCAGATTCCTTTTCCGGGATTTCGGCTTCCATGTCTGCCCCGAAAAAGTTCAGAAGTTCCAGAAGCGCCACCGGAGCGGTCCGGCCAAGGCCGCAAAGAGAGGTAAGCTTTACATGCTCGGCCACGGTTTTGATTTCTTGCAGTGTTTCAAGTGTGCCTTGCCCCTGGGTCAGGGCCTTGAGTTTGGAGGTAATAATCTGTGTCCCCACCCGGCAGGGCGTACACTTGCCGCAGGATTCGGCTGCCACCCTTTCCATGTACTGGAGGGCGGTATCCAGGAGGTTGACGTTTTTTTCAAAAATGAAAAAGCCATGAGGCCCGAAAAAGGCCTTGATGGGATTGCCCGGGTTAAATGAATCAAAGTCGCTGAATTCCGGTTTTCTTCTATCTCAAAAATTTTCTTTCCCCGGTTGTCAATGATCTTTCCGTCCCAGACCCCGAAAATTATCTTTGCCATAAAATATTCCTTATATTCCGTTCACATTGACACATATGGTCCAATCCGCAACACATCCTCGGTTTAACGGCCGCAGGCTTACTGGATTGTCCTCCTGGGATCAGCCCACAGCAAATATTAAAAGAAGTCACCACGTTTGTGACTCTTTCATTTACACAACCCGTTATGATCCACATCAGCAATGGGCATGCCAGAACCTCAACAGAATGCAAAAACAGTACATAAATGATGGTACTGCGGCTCCCCGGCGATATTTTTCCGGTTAAATTTACATTTCCGGTGTCACATTTTTTTCCAAGGTGTAAACGTTCGGCCTGGTTTTTTTTTACCTGCGGCCTGAATGTTGGAGTGATCATAACCTGCTGCTTCAGGGTGGAAGTAATTTCAGCGTGCAACGTTGCAATCAACATAAAAGGCCTGACTTCAGATGCCTGGGATCTGGTCACTGCCCCCTTTCCTTTTTTTAGCCTCCTGTCTCTGGTCTCCCCCACCTTGGCATGGATTTTGTTACACTATTTCACCAGGACAAAGGATGGTATTTAAGGAAATTGCCATGGGAAACTTATTTTTTCTTTCAGCTTGAATAGAATTTTTCTTTTCCGAGCAATTGGTTTTGCCTTTGTCTTTTAGCCATAGGGGCCATCCTGATCCACGCCAAACCTGTGGCCAGCCAATTCACCCTGGGCAGCAATCCGGATCTTCCCATTCTAAAATTTACACCTCAGGCTCCGCCACCACACCGCAACTGGCGTTCTGGCATGCCGTAAAAAAAGGACGGATACTGGAGAGATGCAACCTTGAAATCCACTTGTGGAAAAATCTTGACAGTCTCAGGGGCAACATCTTGGCGGGAAAAGGTGACCTTTTTCTGGGTCACACCGAAGGGTTTGTCAGGGCTGCCCAAAGGGGCGCGCCTGTTCAACTGTTGGTCACCACGGGATGGCGAAAATTTTATCTGGTCTGCCGGCCTGCTTTTAATAACGCAAAGACCCCGGCCCGGTTCAGCGATTTTACGGCAAAACCATGGCCGTGGCCCCACCGGGTTCCCCGGCGGTGCCCATCCTCGATCATATCCGAAGTACAGACCAGCCCCCTATCAGTTTCAGCCTGCTTGAACCCCAGCTGGTTTTTACAAAATTTATCAAAGGAGACATTGCCGCAGCGCTGGTCCCCGAACCCCTGGTGACCATCCTGGTCTCAAAAATCCCGGATCTGACGGTGGGAGAAAATCTAGAAAAAGTATACGGGCTTTATACTGGGGGACCTGCCAGAATGCCTATTGCAGGAATGGCCGTTCATAAAGAAAGAGCCCGAAAGCATCCGGAACTGATCGCCTTTATCGTTGAACAGGTCCTGGCTTCTGCTGATATCCTGGCAAGGGACCCTGGCAGAGGCATTGAGAACCTTCCCCCATCCTTTGAATCCTTTGTTCCCCGGGATCTGGTCATAGAATCCCTTGTCAGGGATCTATTCCTGGTTGAAAAAAGCTGGACGGTCCGGAATGAAATCCGGCAGTACATGTCCTATTGCACAGCCCCGGATAAAAAAGAGCCGGTGCCAGACGGCTTTTTTTGGAGACAATGATGGGTTCTAAGGGACCACTTATTTTTCTGCTCCTGGCCATTATTGCCTGGAAAGGGGCCCGGTTGATGTTTGGCTGTGCCCTGGTTCCCGATCCTGTCGGCACCATGGTCTGTCTTTTCCATCTGGCAGCCACACGAAATTTCTGGTTTCATATCGCCATGACCCTTTTCAGGGGAGGAGCGGCCCTTGCCCTGGCTTTGGGCTTAGCCATGGGAACCGGCATTGTCGCAGGCCGGAAAAAACCGTCATGGACATGATCATGCCCCTGGCTGCCGTGCTTCAAGCCACCCCGCCTATTTTCTGGATCACGCTTGTTTTGGTCTGGGCCGGTACGGGCAGCATCGTTCTCATCCTGGTGGTCACGGTCTCTCTTTTTCCACCCCTGTTTTTGTCAACAGCCATGGCTGCTGCAGACCTGGATCCCCGTTTGTTTGAACTTGCCCGGGTCCACCGGGTGGGAACCTTTTCTGTCATAAAAGACATTATCCTCCCGGGAATTTTCCCCAATTTTCTGGCAGGGTTTTCCTATGCTCTGGGCTCCTGCCTTAAAATTGCAGCAGTGGCTGAATTCTTAGGCGCGGATCAGGGCATGGGCGATAGGATCTACTGGGCCTTCAGGATGCTGGATATGGAAGCGCTCTTTGCCTGGGGACTGGTATTGATCGGCATAGGAACGGCCATGGATTTTTTTCTGTATCCGGCCTTTGCGGGAACGGTCTGAAAAATGGGAAAAAATTGATGCTGGTACTTGAAAAAATATACAAATCCTATGGCCCGACCCCGGTGCTGGCCAACGTCAATATCAGGGTTACGAAAAAAGAAATGGTTTGTTTATCCGGCCCGTCCGGAACCGGGAAATCAACCCTGCTACGCATTGCCGCCGGTATCGAATTGCCAGATAAGGGGATAGTGAAACAAGGCAGCCGGGGCATGGGGTTTTCTTTTCAGGAGCCTGTTCTGCTGCCCTGGAAAACCGTTATGAAGAACATGGAATTTGTAGCAGGTTACCGTAAAAAGATAAGGCCTCCCTTCACGAACTTTTGGCCCGTCTGGGCCTTGACCGTAAACCTGAGTGTTGTCCCAGCACCTTGAGCGGCGGCATGAAAAAAAGGCTTTCCCTTGCCATGGCCCTTTCGGCTGATCCTGATCTGCTCTTTTTAGATGAACCTTTTGCCTTTCTGGACACTGAATGGCAGGAAAAATCGCAGGCTTCTGATCCACCTTACCCTTGAAAAAGACGTAACCATCTTTATGGCCAGCCATCAACTGGCCCCTGCCCAGACAATGAAAGCCAGAATCATCAGCGTTGAAAAGACCCCCATCTGTCTGCCCATGGGTATGTGATCACCAACTGCTATAGTGGACCCCGAAAACTGGACAATATGTTAAGATGGAATGAAAACAGTTCCTGGGAGCTTTCACATGATCAGTTGCGCAAGGCCTTGAAAAAATATTTTGATTTTTACAACCATGAACGGCCGCATCAAAGTTTTAATGGACAGACCCCGGCTGAAATGTATTATGGGAAAGATCAATTGAGATTGGTGGCATGAACAAAAGAGTGTGCAAGAAACCCGCTCCAGCGGAAGCCAATTCCCTCCGACGGGCAGATTTTGAGGTGCCCATTCTCGGGACCTGGCTTCCACTTCCGCACCGGATCGATGTCGTCAAAGATGAACAGACCGGCAATGCCGGCCAGCTGACCTGGAAACGTCGAACCGTCCAGGACACTCGGAAGGACCTGCCGGGTGTATACTGCCTGAGAACGTCCCATAAAGATCCGGGCGAAAAAACGCTGTGGCATTCCTATACAATGTTAACCGATCTGGACGCCGTATTTCGTTCATTGAAATCGGAACTGGGCATTCGACCGGTGTTCCATCAGGTAACCGAACGTGTCACCGGCCACCTTTTCATAAGTGTTTCTGGCCTGCCATCTGGTCCACAGCGTTCGATATCGGCTGAAACAATCACAGATCAGCAGCGGCCGGACTCAATTGAGAAATCAGCTCAAAGGCCAGAGCCGGGTGACGGTTTCAATGCGATCCAGGGATGGGCAAACCGTCCATATCAGAAAAAGTACACGGCCCGAACCCAGACAACAAGAAATTTATAAAGCTTTGGAGATGGGTTTAAACCCCGGTCAGGTAATTAAAACAATTCTGAACAAATGTAGTGCCATAACGCGGGGCGGGTGAATGATAAATCCTGTGATTACAGCACTCTATAATCTGTTATCGAAAAGTTGGGTTAAGCATCACTTTAAAAAAAGATCCCAATGACAATTTTGATATCGAATGATCCTATTAAACCGGCTATAGCCGGCATTGCTGGACTTTCAGTCCGCGAGTTTAAACCCACCGGCTTTGAGCCGGTGGATGTTTAGTTTTTCGAGATCATGCTGCTGTCTTCATACGGCTTGGTACTCCATGGAGGCGGTGGGCTGCGCACCCCGGGCCGGCATGCATTATGTCCTGCTCAACCTGGTGGGAGTGGGCATTTTCTATGCTGTTCTGGGAACCCTTAACATGGCGGATCTGGCCGTGCGCATGTCACAGGCACCGTTGGAAAATGCGGCCTTGCTTCGGGCCGCGGGACTGATCCTGTTCGCTGTGTTTGCCCTGAAAGCGACCTTGCGGCATCCGGACCGGCCGGTGGAACAGCCTGTTTTCTGGGCCTGAGTTGTTCATAGACGTAGGTACCGGTGCGTGAAAGGCCTTCGCTGTCACCACATGGCGGTGATAATTTGTCCAGCAAAGAAACGTCTGATTTCGCCATAGTCCCGACAACCCAAAAGAAACCCAAAAAACACAAAAAACCTTTTGCGATTGACAGCGGCCCTCTTTTCATGCATACATCTTATACACCAATCCGAACGGGCAAAATACCCGGGACCGTAGGTTTTCCCCAAAAGCCGATCGAAGGAGGAAGAGAAACGTTCATGATATTAATTAAAAACGCCGATATCTTCAGCCCCATGGCACTAGGAAAAAAAAGATGTGCTCATCGGCGGCAATGTCATCCTGGCCATAGAAAAAACCATTCATTCTGACAGATTGCCCCATGACACAACAGTCATGAATGCATCGGAAAAAATCATGGTTCCGGGGTTCATAGACGGACATCAACATTTTACCGGCGGCGGCGGTGAAGGCGGATTCCACACCCGGACCCCCGAGATGCAGCTGTCCATGAATATTGCCAACGGCGTCACAACAGCCGTGGGACTTCTGGGAACCGATGCCCTGACCCCGGACCGTGGAAAGTCTTTATGCTAAACCCAGGCATTCAATGCTGAAGGTATCACGGCATACATGCTGACCGGGTCATACTGGCTGCCTTCACCAACCATCTGTGGCAGCGTGGGGCGGGATATCGTGTATATCGGTCCTGTGATCGGCGTCAAGCTGGCCATGGCCGATCAGCGCGGCCCCTCTTTTGATTCGGCGGATCTTGCAACCCTGGCATCGGATGTCCGGGTCTCCGCGCTTATCTCCAACAAACCAGGGATCATCACGGTTCATACCGGTGTGAATCCCGATGGGCTGGACCTGATTTTTGAAGTGGTAAAAACCACGCAATCCGGCCGGACATATTTGTCCCGACCCATATCAACCGAAAAAATCCAAGGCCCGGGACCAGGCCCTTGAACTGGCACAAACCGGAGCGTGGTGGATGCCACCTGCGTATCCCGGATCCCCGATGATGCTGCCAGCCATATCTCTGCGGCAGACTTTGCCTGCCTGGCCGATGACAACAATCTCTTTGATCAGGTTTGCTTCAGTTCGGATGCGGGTGGTTCCCTGCCAAAATGGAATGCCGACCGCAGCCGCATCATAGGCATGGAAATCGGTACGCCGTCGTCCCTGCTGTTTGAACTTCGGCGCCTGGTAACAGAAAAAGGAATGGCCCTTGAAAAAGCTTTAAAGCCGCTCACCACAAACCCTGCCAGGATTTACGGTCTGACAGGAAAAAAAGGGAAGATCAGTGCCGGCTGCCATGCCGACCTGCTGCTGCTTGACCAGGACACCCTTGAAATCAGGGATGTTCTGGCAAAGGGCTGCTTCATGATGAAGAACGCAACGCTTGAAAGAAAAGGATATTTTGAGTAATTCAATCGACACCGCGCCGGTTATGGCCGACGACGACATTCTTTCCATTGAGAATCTGTCCTTGAGTTTTCCCACCTATGGCGGATACACAAAGGTTCTCCATGATGTCGGGTTTTCTGTAAAAAAAGGAGAAACCCTTGCCATTGTCGGTGAGTCCGGATCCGGAAAAACCGTTACCATGAGACGGGTCATGCACCTTCTGGCAAGGGTCCGGACAGATTCCGGCAGAATCTGCCTGAGAAAAAGGGACGGCAGCATCCAGGATATCACCCGGCTGACAAAATCCCAGGCCCGTGAAATCAGAGGATTTGACATGTCCATGATTTTCCAGGAGCCCATGACATCCTTAAACCCCTTGTTCACGATTGGGAATCAGCTGACCGAAGCCCTTCTCACCCATCAGAACACCCCGAAAAACCAGGTGGAGAAAAAGGCCATCGAACTGCTGGAACTGGTGCGGATTCCCGATGCGGTCCGGCGGTTCCGGGAGTATCCCCACCAGATGTCCGGCGGCATGCGCCAGCGGGTGATGACTGCCATGGCACTGGCCTGCAACCCTCAACTGCTCATTGCGGATGAGCCCACGACCGCTCTGGATGTGACCATTCAGGCGCAGATCCTGGCACTGATCCGGTCCCTTCAAAAAGACTTTCATATGTCTGTCATCTTCATCACCCATGATATGGGTGTCGTGGCGGAACTGGCAGACAGAGTCATTGTCATGTACAAGGGACGGGTCGTGGAGGAAAACGATGTGCACTCTATTTTTTCAAATCCGGGCCACCCCTATACACGGGCATTGCTCAAGGCTGTTCCAACCCTTGGCTGTATGACGGGAAGAAAGAATCCTGCCACGCTGCCTGTGCTGGAAATGGAAAAGGAATTGAACCGGAAGCCAGGAGAAAAACTGCCCGACGAGGAAGAGATTGAAACAGCGGATTATACTGCGGCGCCGGTTCTGTCCGTAAAAAATTTATCCACCCGGTTTATCTCAAAAAAACGTTTATGGGCCGGCCCACCCATCTGGTGCATGCTGTTGAGGACGTAAGTTTCAGCCTTTTTCCGGGCGAAACGCTGGGCATTGTCGGAGAGTCCGGCTGCGGTAAGTCAACAACAGGGTACTCGGTATTGAAACTGGTACCGTCCACGGGAGAAGTCCTTTTCCAGGGAAAAACGTCATGGAGGTTTCAGATAAGGAACTTCAGGCACTGCGCCAGAATATCCAGTTTGTTTTTCAGGATCCCTATGCATCCTTGAACCCCAGGCGGACTATCGGGGATTCCGTGGCCGAGCCCCTCGAGATCCATGGAATCGGAGACCGGGCTTTCCGGGATGACCGGGTAACAGAGCTTCTGGAGCGGGTCGGCATCCCGGCAGCCCATGCCAGCCACTATCCCCATGAATTTTCCGGGGGCCAGCGCCAGCGCATTGCCATAGCCAGAGCCCTGGCAACCAAACCCGAGGTAATCATTGCCGATGAAGCTGTATCCGCCCTGGATGTTTCCATCCAGGCCACGGTTCTCAACTTGATGATGGGGCTGCAAAAGAGATGAACCTTTCCTACCTGTTCATCTCCCATGACATGGCTGTCATCGAACGGGTCAGCCACAGGGTTGCCGTGATGTATCTGGGACAGATCGTTGAAATGGGAACCCGGCAGAATATCTTTGAAGATCCCAGGCACCCCTACACGAGAAAACTGCTATCGGCCATCCCGGTGGCTGATCCGTCCAAGCGGACCAATTTCAGCATGCTGACCGGAGAGATCCCCAGTCCGGTAAGACGGGTCGACGATCCGCCGGAAAATATATTTGGAAGAAGTATCGGCAGGGCATTTTGTTGCAGGGTAACTGCCGACAGTGAGTTCAGCTGAAACATCCGATGCTGAAAAATTCAAAATTTTAAAAAGGAGAAAACGATGAAACGAGTGATTCTGACTCTGCTGGCGCTGATGCTGCTGGCAGCCCCAAGTTATGCAGGCACCAAAGATCTGATCTATGCCTCTGATTCGACAGCCAAATCTCTGGATCCCCATGACACATCAGACACCTATTCCGGTGCCATTGAGCGCGCCATCTGCCAGGGTCTGATGGGATTTGACCAGAACCTGAACATCATCCCCCTTCTGGCGGAAAGCTATGAGTTCAACGATGCAGCCACCCAGTTTACCTTCAAGTTGCGAAAAGGCATCAGTTTTCATGACGGCACACCGTTTAATGCGGAAGCGGTCCGGGTCAATATCGAGCGTCTGATGACCGGTAAATATAAACGGTCCAGCCTCATGAAACCGGTCCAGGAGTTGAAAGTAATTGATGATTATACTGTCCAGTTCAACCTGAAAGAACCCTTTGGCGCCTTTGTCAATGCCATTGCCCACCCGGGAACACTGATTCTGAGCCCCAAGGCCATTGAAACCTATGGCGATGATGTCAGCAAACATCCGGTGGGCACCGGTCCCTATATCTTTGATGAATGGGTTTCCGGAAGCCATGTTAAAATTAAAAAGAATCGGATTACTGGAGAGGTGAGGTCAAGGTTGATTCCATTACATTCCGTCCGGTACCGGAAAACGGTTCCCGGCTGGCCATGCTGAGAGCGGGTCAGGCCCACTATATCTATCCCATGCCGGCCGAACTGCTCAAGATTGCCGAAAAAGATCAGAAAATAGATATCATTAAACAGCCGTCCATCATTGCCAGATACCTGGTCATGAATACCCAGTACAAACCTTTCAGTGATGTCAGGGTCCGCCAGGCCGTCAATTATGCCCTGGACAAAGATGCTATTATCAAAATTGCCTGGGGCGGGGCTGCCGAACCGCTGGATTCCATTATTCCGTCAAACCTCCAGTTTTATAAGAATCAGTCTGCCTGGCCCTATGATCTTGAAAAAGCCAAGGCTTTGATGAAAGAGGCCGGATATGAAAACGGGTTTGAAGTGGTTTCCTGACCCCAAATGCGTCCAACCGGATGCGCGCCACAGAAATGGCCATGCAGCAGTTAAAGGAGATCGGCATTACCGGTAAAATCGAATCCATGGACGTGGCCAGTTTCTACAATAAACTGGAAGGCCACCGGTCGGATGATCCGACCCCGCTGCCGTTTATTGCATTTGGCGGCTGGTCAGCTTCCACCGGGGATGCGGACTGGGGAACCAGACCGCTGATTTCAACCGATGCTTTTCCACCCGCCATGTCCAATTTCGGTTTCTTTTCAGATAAAAAAGTGGATGATTTTATCACTGCGGGCCTTGCATCTGCCAATCCGGATATCAGGAGACAGGCCTATGCCGATCTCCAGGACTATGTCTGGGAACAGGCACCCTGGGGATACCTGTTTGTTGACACCATGGTCGCGGCCAAATCCAAGAAACTCAAAGGAATCTATCCCATGCCGGACGGTGCTTTTTCCGTGGAAGAAGCCGAGCTGGCAGATTAGCCTGACTTAAGTTATGATTAAATATTTTATAAAACGCTGTATTTCCATCATTCCGGTGCTGCTAGTGGTCTCCATTCTGGCATTTGCCTTTGTGCACCTGCTGCCTGGAGACCCGGCCCGGATGATGGCCGGAGACGATGCCGACGAGGCAACCATCGAGATGTTGAGACAGGAGCTCGGACTTGACCGGCCCCTGCCCATCCAGTATCTCACCTACATGGGCAATCTTTTGAAAGGAGATCTTGGCATCAGTCTGAGGACAAATCTCACGGTTTTCGATGAAATCAGTCTTCGGTATGGTCCCACCATGTACCTTGCCATCACCGGCATGGTCTGGTCCGTTGTCATCGGCGTGCTGTTCGGTGCTGTGGCAGCCATCTACAACGGAAAATGGCAGGATTACACAGCCATGCTGATTTCCGTATCCGGCATTTCCGTTCCTCAATTCTGGCTCGGCCTTCTGGCTATCCAGCTGTTTGCGGTATACCTGGGATGGCTGCCCGTGGCAGGATACACCGGTAAATTTTCCGAACTGATCCTGCCCTCTTTCACGCTGGGAGCCACTGTTGCGGCCATCATGGCCCGGTTTACCCTGTCTGCGTTTCTGGATGTTCTGGATGAAGAGTATATTTCCACAGCAAGGGCAAAAGGCGTGAGTGAAACCCTTGTCATGTGGAAACATGCGTTCAGGAACGCCCTGATTCCGGTCATCACCATGGTGGGGCTGCAATTCGGATTCCTTCTGGGCGGATCGGTGGTGGTGGAGACCGTTTTTGCCTGGCCCGGCCTTGGCAGGTATATGATAGAAGCTGTGTCTGTTCGGGACTATCCGGTTCTTCAGGCATTGCTTCTGCTCTACTCTTTTCATTTTGTTTTTATCAACCTGTTGGTGGACATGGTATATGCCCTGATTAATCCGGAAATCCGGTATGAGTAAAAATAACGCTATGACTAAAAAGAAAACGCCTTTTTCAATTTTCTGGCACAAGTTAAAACAGAGAAAAACAGCGATGGTGGCAGGAGTCTTCATTGTGCTGCTGGTGCTGACGGCCGTTTTTGCGCCGCTCATTGCTCCCTATGATCCGTTTAAAACCGATTACAGCCTCTCTATGTTGCCGCCAAACCTTGATCATCCGGCCGGGACCGATGTCTACGGCCGGGATATATTAAGCCGGATCATTTACGGATCACGGATTTCCCTGGCTGTCGGATTTACCTCCGTACTGGTCGGTGCGCTCGTGGGCGTGACCCTGGGACTGATCAGCGGTTTTTTCGGCGGTTTTCTGGACGGGCTCATCATGAGGACATCTGATGTGCTGTTTGCTTTTCCAGGAATTCTTCTGGCCATTGCCATTGTAGCCATCCTGGGACCCGGGCTGGTCAATGTGGTGGTGGCTGTGTCCGTCTTCTCCATGCCCACCTTTGCGAGGATAGTCCGGGGCAGCGCCCTGGCCTTGAAGGAAAGTCTGTATGTCAAGGCTGCCCAGAGTGTGGGGGCATCCAAAAAAGACTGATGTTCGTCCACATTCTTCCCGGAACCCTGGGTGGGGTCATCATCTATTTTACCATGCGCATCGGGACTTCCATCATCACGGCGGCAAGCCTGAGTTTCCTGGGTCTTGGAGCCCAGCCGCCCACACCGGAATGGGGGGCCATGCTGGCTGAAAGCCGGGATTATATCGGCGTGGCCGACCACATGACCATTTTTCCGGGGATTGCCATTTTCCTGACAGTCCTGTTTTTCAATCTGTTCGGTGACGGTCTCAGGGCCGCCCTGGACCCGAAAACAAAATAGGAGATGCGTGTGAAACCCCTTATCGGCATCATTGCAAATACGGATTTGAACCGGTTTAAGATGCCCACCACAATGATTCCCCTGGCTATACCCGGTCTGTTGAGGCGGCCGGCGGAATCCCCGTGATTATTCCGTTTACCCCGGACAAAAACATCCCTCCGGCCTTGGTCGGTCTTGTACATGGAATTCTTCTGCCCGGCGGAAATGACGTTGATCCCGGGTTCTATAATGCCACGGCAATGCCGGAACTGGGAAAGGTGGACAAAGTCCTTGATATATTCCAGTTTGCGGTCCTTGAACTGGCTATGGCAGACCAGAAACCGGTTCTTGCCATCTGCAGGGGCGCACAGATCGCCAATGTCGCTCTCGGCGGGACCCTGTACCAGGATATTCCATCCCAGATCGGACCGGCAGCCCTGAAACACACCCAGGATACCATTTCCTTTGACACGGAACATGGAGTCTGTTTTGAATCGGGCTCAAGGCTTCACAAGATCTTTGGAAGCGATATCCGGATCAATTCAAGACATCACCAGTCCATCAGGACACCGGGAAAAGATCTTGTCATAACGGGAAAGGCGCCGGATGGCGTGGTGGAGGCGGCCGAACATAAATTTTTGCCCATTGACCTTGTTCAATGGCATCCGGAGTTGATGATGCACAAGAATGACCAGATGCTTCCCCTGTTTAAAGCGTTTGTTGACAGGTGCAGACCCAGATGAAACGGCTGGTGATCATCGGTCTCCAGCAGACTTTTTACAGATGATCCATGACCAGATCACGGAGCTGGCCGGAAAAGAGATCTCGGCCAGGGTTGTTTCGCTGAATGAGCTGCATGAGAACCCCCTGGACCAGGATGAAACCGTTCTTTATTTTTCTAAAGGGCTCAAAGCTATTTTTGAAAATATGGCCTCCCAGTGCCGGCACTATATCTATGCCCGGCGGGAAAATTTGATTTACAACATGCGGGAACTGTTTGCCCTGGAAGCCGGCCAGGACATCCTGGTGGTCAATGATGTGAAACCAACACCGATGAGATGACACAGGATCTTGAAAGTCTGGGACTTCCCCATACCTTTTTCCCTATTATCCCAATGAACCGCTGCCAGGACATATTGACCGGATCGTTACGGCAGGAGAGCAGTCGCTGGTTCCGTCCCAGCTCAAGGGGACACCTGTCATCGATATCGGGCTCCGGTTTATCAGCCTTGAAACGATATACACCCTGTTTGACCATTTTAAAATTCCCTATACCCATGCCACCCTGGCCCGTTATTATATGCGGACTGCGATGATGTTGTCTGAAAAATGGCCGTTTTTCGGTAAAGAACGGTTCCGGCGGCCATCCTGGTTCGGTATCCGAAAGAACACGTCTGCTGCCTTCACATTTGAGAACCTGATTCAGAAAAGTCCGGCCATGAAAGCCTTGCGCAGGGAAGCTGAAACCCTTGCCGCTACGCTTTTGCCCATCCATGTCTACGGATGGATCGGCACCGGCAAGACAAGGGTTTCCCAGGCCATTCACAATGCCTCTCCGGTTGGCAGCGGTCCGTTCATATCCATAAACTGCGAGGCAAGAACCGCGCAGACCCTGGAACAGGAACTGTTCGGATGGGAGGATGGCAACCAGACCTACAAAAGCCTGTTTGAAACAGCAGAAAACGGTACCCTGTGCATTGAAGAGATCGGAAGCCTGCCGGAAAAACTCCAGGCCGGTCTTCTCCAGGCAGTGACGGAGAAAAGATCGTCCGGACTAACGGCAGCGGCGTCGTGGATATCCAGGTCCGGCTGATTACAACATCGAGCCGGAGACTTGAAAACTGCCTGCTTCGGAATTCAAACCGGAACTGCTGCTCAGGATTACCCGCCATATCTGCCGGGTCCCCAGCCTGACAGAGCGAATGGAGGATTTGATGCCCTGGTGTCGGATTATCTTGAAAACAGTTGAAAAAGCCGGACATGATTGTTCCGGAAGAAACCATTGCCCTTTTGCGGGCCTGCAGATGGGAGGGCAATGTCCAGGAACTTTACAATGTCCTTCAGCATGCGGCATGCATTTCAAAAAAAGTGCTGGATAAACGGAATCTGCCCTATTACCTGATCAAGGATGCCCTGAAATCAGCCGGAAGCAACCAGGCAGATCCATCCCGGGTGGGGACGAGACCCTTTTGGCCATTACCCGGGATATCACTGCCCATGGATTTATCGAAGAGAGCCGAGAAATTCTCGCCATCTACCGGGCAGGCAAGCAGAAAAATCAGGCCTATGGCCGGACAAGGATCCTGGACAACCTCAGGCAAAAGGATTTCACCTGTCCCAGCAGCAGTTAAGGCTAAAAGTGGAAAGGCTGGACAAACTCGGATTGCTGATTGTCAGACCGGGGCGCGGCGGTACCACCATCTCGGAAAAAGGAGACGCGTATCTTTCGTTCCTGCTTGCCGGTCCGGATTGATACGACAGGATCAGAGTCCCCAACAATCTGTAACCATAAGAGAGAAAACAATGATTGCCTATTTTAACAAGACATTTATGGAGAAGGACGAGATCAGGATATCTCCGGACGACCGGGGATTTTTATTTGCTGACGGTCTTTATGAGGTCATGAGAAGTTACAGAGGCCACCTGTTCAGGGCTGATGATCATATCAACCGCATGAACTCCGGTGCCCGTCATTTAAATCTGTCCCGGACCGATTTTTCCTTTCTCAAGGATGTGGCGAAAACGCTGATTGCAAAAAACAACCTTGAAGACCGGGAGGCCACGGTCTATTTCCAGGTGACCCGGGGAGCGGCCAGGCGAACCCATGCCTTTCCCGATCCATTACCGGAACTGACCCTTTACGGGGCTGCATCTGATTTTAATGCAGATGCCCTCGAGAAGAATCTGTCCCAGGGAATTGCCGTCATCACCGTGCCGGATACCCGGTGGGCCAGGTGTGACATGAAAACAACCGCGCTGACGGCAAATATTCTCGCCAATCAGTTGTCGGTTGAAAAAGGGGCCAAGGAAGCCATCTTTATCCGGGACGGCGTCATGCTGGAAGGCACCCATTCAAATTTTGCCGCAGTGTTTGACGATGTGCTGGTGACAGCCCCTCTGTCCAATTATATCCTCGGCGGTGTTACGCGTAAGGCCGTATTAGAGCTGTGCGCCGCGGAAAAAATTGCTGTGGAAGAGCGGCCGGTATTTCAAAAGGATATTCACCAGGCAACGGAAATGATGATTATCGGCACCACCGTGGAAATATCTCCCATTGTCAGGCTGGATGGGTCCTGGTCAGGGACGGGCAGCCAGGCCCGGTCGCACGGCAACTCCAACAGGCGTTCAAAGACGAAATCGACCGGCTGACCCGGAAATAATCTTGCCGGGTCAGCCCGGACGGGTCCGGGCATCCAATTATTCCGTTCTGTAGCAGGCTTTTATCTCGCCAAAAGAGAGGGTATGATAATCCTCGTTTGGAGGCAAACCGTTCATGGATGGATCGCTCTTTTTCTTCACGCTTTTCAGAGTGGCAGTACAACAGCACCTCATTGCTTTCAGGATTGATCACCTTTTGCGCCGTGACACTACCATTTTTATCCTGTTTGACGATTACCGACTTTTTCTCGGCAAATTCCCTGGGGCGCCGGCGGCTCACAACGATATATGGATACCCCCTCTTTTCTAATCCACTTGATATTTTTTTCGGACGTAATCCCTGCATCCATTACAATTGTGGCTTTTTGAGCATCAAATATATTCGGAGATTTCCATCCGACATCCATGGTGTTGATTTGAATTTTCTGCTATCTGAGATTGATCCAAATATTCTGACTGAATCAGCTTCCTAAACCTGATTTGGTCTCAAAAACACATATTCATCTTCAGCTTTTTCACAAAAATATTTTGACCAGGCAGTGATGCTTTTTTTCGGGAAAAAGCAATTCATAAGGATGCACTTCGCGCGATGATAGTGCGCCACGACGGCGCAGAAGGTAGGCCATAAAGGTCACCTGAAGCTGTGCTTTAGGCTGTCCCTCCATCAACGACGGGCGGAGCACTGGTTGGGGCGCATAGCACGCCGCGAACCAAAGCTTTTTGTCCACTGGCAGATGGGGGTTTTGCCTTCGGCTGGATGATGGGAGCCGGATGAGCCGAGAGGTTCACCTCCGGTTCTGAGAGGGCCTGGGGGTGCGATTTCCCCGGGCTACTCACCTTATTGGGTTTTTAAGGCATGTGCAGGAAAGCTTGAACAATACAGGAAGGGGAAGCAGGTCTCCCCGCTTCCCCTTCCTGTATTATTCAATGCTCCCTGCTTCCGGCTATCCCTTGCCAGGTTGCTCCCCAGCAGAGCCTGGCTTCGTTTCACCGGAACCGTTATTTTACAGACAAATCCCCGGTGATTTTGATTTTGAGAACCATGTCGCCATCCACCGTTTTTTCATCTCAGAACATGGCATAAGTCAGAGATTCTTCACAGATATTACCGATCAACCGCGGGAACCCATATGAATATTCGTGTATGGCTGCCAGTGCATCCTCTTAAAAATTTTTCCATACTTTATCATAGTCTTCATTTGGAACGTCAAATTTTGTATTGGTGGGGGAAGCGTTTCTTCCTTAAGCCATTGAGGCATTCGTCCTTGCTCAGAGTTCAAACCAGCTTTGCGATTAAAGTCTATTTCCATGCGAAGCATCTCTTTTCCCGTTTGAAGATAGCGTTGTGTATCCCAGTCCAATCCATACAATGCATTGATCATCGGATATAAAAGATTATGAGTTCCATTTATAAAGGTAAACCAACACATGCCAAGACAATCAAAGGCGGCCATACTGATTTGAGAATTTCGTGACCGCTCTGCCTGTCCATAGGGGCTTAAAGGGTCTTCAGCAACGGCACCGGCAGTGTGGTCTGCACCCTGGGGGCTAGTGGCGTATGTCATCCCCCAGCCTTTTCGGGAACGGGCCATGTGTGCGGGAATGCCAAGCCCCCGAATAGCAGGTACCCGATCAATTCCCAGAATTTTACAGGCTGTCTCTGTTCCTGAACCAAGAATCATACCCATGGGAGTCGCATTTTCAATTTCTCGGATATATTCTAAAGCTTTAAAGCCATCACCGAAGTTGAATAAACCCACATCGTTTAAAGCACCTATGTATTGCCCGTTTCTATGGTGTCAATACCAATTTCATCACACATTCGATCCAGTTCTGCAATAATATCCAGATTATCTATTCCCAGGTTGGCTCCAAGCATCGCAAGAGTTTCATATTCTAGAGCACTGGTAACGTATTTTTGTCAGGCCCGTTATAGGTGTTGGAGCAACGGACGATGCATCCAGGCATGCAGGAGTGGGCCATTGTCCTCCCCTTTCAGTCACGATTTGGCCAGCGCGGGCCATTTATGGCATTTTTTTAACCCAAGCACCGTGGGAATGGTTAAGGGTAGGCATTTGACCTGAGGCATCGCAAAGATTAACCCAGATGGCTGAGCCGTGGGCTCTCAGATCCTTGCCTATCTGCATGGAGTTGATTGTTTTTACAGCATTTTTTACAGCATTTTTGAAAGCAGTTGGATTTTTAGGGATGCGGAATTTGGAGTCACTGCCATCTATAAGAATTGCTTTTAGACCTTTGGCCCCCATAACTGCGCCTAAACCGCCACGGGCAGCATGCCGTGCCGGTCTGCCCTGCATATCAGTCACTGCGACAGTGGAATTAGCCATACCCTTTCTCCAGCCGGCCCGGTAAGAACGATACTGATTTTTCGCCATATTTTCTCGTAGCTTCTGGCAGCTTCATAATTTTTAGCCTGAAACGAAAGACGCATCTCTAAACTCTGCTCCTTGGGAAGTCATAATTAATAATTGAGGCGTTTCACTTTTTCCTTGAGCCATGACTGCCATTATACCTATCCTGCCCATCGCATCACCGGCAGTGCCACCACTGTTGGCCTCTTTAATCCCTCCTGTTAAAGGACTTTTTCCGCCAACTGAAATCCGGCTGCTGTTGGGAGCTGAGGTTCCGGCCAACATACCACATGCAAGGACAAAGACACTGTCGGAAGACAATGGATGGCTGTTGGGGTTCATGTTTTGGGTGAGAAGATAGTCTACCAATCCCCGGCCACCCCATGTAAAATCCTCTGGCAATTTTTCTTCATCAATTTTACCATTGGTCATGTCAAGTTTTAATATTTTCATTTTCCTTCTCCAAGCCAGAATTATTATGGGGAATTTGTCCTATGTGTAATGTTTGAAGGGTTGCCGAGGTGTTAAATTACCTGCCAGAAATGCAAACCGGATTCTCCTGAAAAAAATCATACAAACACTGCATAAGCTTTTAATAAGATTTTTATTCGGCCCTGAATCTTTCTTTCTTTTCTTAATTAATTGGGTGTAGCGCTTTTTGAATACTCCTGCAAAACGTTTTACTTGATCATGTAGTTTGGAAGCCATAAAACCAGTTGAGGAAATAAAATAATCAAACTCACTCCAATTAATTGAATGAAAAGAAAAGGTATGACCCCGCGGGTAATATGGCTGGTAAAATTGATTTCTTTTGGTGCTACTCCCTTGAGATAAAAAAAGAGTTGGTGCCATTGGTGGTGTTAAAAAAGATGTTTGTAAATCATACAAAACACGATTGCGGACCAAAGTGGATCTATGCGGCTTGCTGCGAGGATAGGACAAAAGATGGGAACAAGAATAGGAATTATACCCACCCACTCCATAACAAAACCCATGACAAAGAAAGCACTGGCCATGATTAAAAGCATTGCCATTGGCCCCAAATTTAGGCCCATCAAGACAGTTCTCACCATCTCCCCTCCACCCACGACCAGGAATGCCCCGGTGAAAACAAAAGCACCTAATACCGTCCACATAATCATACTGATCACTTTCAGGCTGTCAAATATTGACTTTTTAAAACTTCCCAGGTGAGACTTCGATAAAAGGCTGCAAGAAGGATTGATGCTGCTGCTCCCACTGCTGAGGCTTCTGTCGGGGCCGCAACTCCAAATAGAATAGAACCGAGCACAGCGAAAATAACCAAAAGAGTGGGTAACAGGGAAGTGGCTATCATCCACAGTTTTTTTCTCAATTCAATATCTCTTTCTTTTTCGGGCAAAGGTGGTCCCAATTCCGGTTTTACGTAGCACCTAATGGCAATATAGATGATATATAAGACGGACAAGAGTAATCCTGGAATCAGCGCACCCATAAAAAGTTTTCCAACAGAAAGAGAGGCCATTGGGCCATACACGACCAGCATTATACTTGGCGGAATGATAATGCCCAACGTACCCCCGGCACAGACAGCGCCACAACTCAAGGCCGGATCATAATTCCTTTTAGCATGGCGGGCAGGGCGAAAAGTCCCATGGAAACGACTGAGGCACCCACAATCCCGGTTGCGGCAGCCATTATGGTGCAAATAATCACCGTTGTTATTGCCAATCCTCCCCTTAATCCTCCCAAAGCAATATGAAAGGCTGAAAAAAAGTTTTTCTGCTGTTCCCGAAACAGTTAGCATCATTCCCATGTAGACAAATAAAGGAATTGCCACTAACTCATAATTTGTCATTACGCTATAGCATCTAAAAATCAATGTATGGGTAAAACTGGCCCCGCTTCCTAAGACGCCGACGATTAAACCACTTCCCAGCATGACAAAACCAACCGGAAATCCTAAGAAAAGTCCTAAGAGAAGCCCTCCGAAAAGCAGGGCTAATAACAGTTCAACTTCCATTTGAATTATCCTCTGCTTTGATAACCTTGATAATTAGTTCGATAAAAATAGCGATTCCCTGAATCAACATCAAAAGAGATGCCACTGGAATTGTACTTTTAAAATGGTATACTGGGGACTCCAATAACTCACTGTACTTCGTTCCATCATTTCCCATGATTCCACAGTGTATAATACTCCAGAGTACAAAAGGATAATGAGAACAGGGAAAAAAAATATAAGGTACCCGATTATGTCGGCAACTGCTTTTTGTCGTTTTGAAAATTTTGTATAGAAAACTTCAATTCGTATATGTTCATCGTCTAACAAGGTGTAGGCTCCACCTATAAGAAAAATAATGCCATAGAGCATATAGGAGACGTCATAGGCCCAAACTGTCGGCTTGTTGAATAAATACCTGGCCGCAGTGTCGTAAACAAGTTGTAATATCAAAACTAATATTAACCAAGCAACCGCCTTGCCTGTTAATTGGCTCAATTCACTAGCAAAATGGCTTATTCTTTCGATAGTTTTCACAAAAATTCCTTTTTTAGTTTAGAAAAAAGGTCAGAGTGGATGCTTCCGTACTCAATAATTGAACACGGAAGCACTTAAATAATTGTTTTGACTATCAGCGTTTATTTTTTTATTCGATCTTTCAATCCGGTCCGATACAGCGCCATTTCTGCCCAGGGCCTAATTCCCCAGGGAGCAATTGGAAGCTTATAAATTCCTGAGTGTGCACCTCTTAACCCTTTTACCAGCTCCTCAAATTTGTCATATGGTACTCCGGCCTCCATTTCATTATCATAAGCCCCGGCAAATTTTCTTTCTCCAATGTCTGTAATAGCAAGCCGCAGCTCTTTATTCAGGTATGGGGCGGCAATACATTCGCGGCAACATCCGCCATGTCCACTGGTAAGTAATTTGACTCTGTCTTTCCCATGCCAAATATTTCCATACACCAGACTTAGCATTTGGTCTGGTGTGCCATATGCAAGGACGATATCGGGCTCCATTGTTAGAAGGCTTAATGGTGAGAATATAGCAGCAGAAAAAGTACCCACGTCTATTGCGTCTCCTTCACACAATCTGGCACAAGCTTTAGCATCTTCCCCCCAGAAACCAGGGTTGCGTTCGCCATTAAGTATATCTTCTTCAATATCATAAAATCCCAGTGACCTGCCGCCAACACAACAAGCCCATGCATCTTCTTTGGTTATTGCTACCTGCTTGTTATAATACCTGGCAGTACCAGCTGCCTGACAAACGGAACAAGTAAAGCCCATGGAATCAATTTCTTCAGGTATATCGTCAATATTTTTCAGCAATTTAACACCCAAAGACGGGGTGCGAGATTTTAACATTGTGTCAAGTTCCGCTCCAAGTTCACTCCATTTTTCCATTTTTTTCTCCGAAATTTAATTTGTTAACAGCTATGCAATCAAATCTTGTTACTTTAACTAACAAGAATCATTCAAACCTTTGAAGTATTTCATATTTTTTCCACTCTTCATGAAATTTTCGTTTTGAATCTAACACTTTCTTGTAAAAAGAATCTTCTGATGCCCGCTCATCTAATACCTGATTAAAAAGAACTTGCAGCTTGTTTATTTCCTGGGGCTCAAGCTTGATCGTTTGTACACCTTTTTCTTCAAAAAATTTTCATAGCTTCAAGATCAGCTTTTGCCCAGCTGGTCAGGCCCAGGACAGCAACTTCACTCAGAGCTGCTTTCACAATTGCTTTCAAATCACTTGGAAGCGAATCCCACTTATCTTTGTTCACTAGTGTTTCTAAGGGGCCGCTGGTTTGGTGCACTCCTGGGAACAGCATGTATTTGCAGACTTCATGTAAGCCAATCCCACGATCTACAGCTGGAAAGCTCATGTCGGCAGCATCCAATACGCCTCTTTCGAGAGCAGTATAAAGTTCTCCTGCAGGCAAAGAGACAGCTGACGCTCCAAGTTTTGTTAATACTTCTCCATATTCGCCAACGGTTCTTATTTTAAGTCCTTTAAAGTCCTCTAACGTTTTGACTGGTTTTTTAAACCAGCCCAAACTTTCACCACCATACAGACCATTACAGGGGAGCACTTTCACATTCCATTTCTTTCTATCGTACATTTCCTGCCACAGTTCGTACCCTCCGCCAGTCTCCAGCCATGCCAAAAATTCCTGCTGTTTGGCACCAAAGATTGAGGCACCAAAAGGACACCACATGGGAATTTACCCTTGATATATATACTGCTTGAGCAGCATAAATCCAAAACCCCTTTTGATACAGCTTCCTGTTCTGAAAAAGAGGGAACAATCGATCCACCGGTGTTCATTTGAATGATCAATCGTCCATTGCTCATCTCTTTTACTCGCTCTGCTAAAAGAGCTGCGCCTTCAAATACAATAAGTCCACTTCCATATGCAGATGTCGCCTTCCAGATGATTGGCTTTTTAGTCTCTACAGCAATTGAGGTATTCACAATTCCTCCTAAAAACAAAACAACCAATGTTACCGTTACTGCAGCGGTCAGTGTTCTTTTCATAAAAATTTTTCTTTTGGAATTCATAACCTCTCCTTTCGGGTCTGATAGCGGTCAGACCAGTTAGTGTAAAAAAATATACCTACACAGTATTCGTCTAAGCATTAAAAGCTTGGCTATTAGGAATCCAAGACCTTGAAATGTTCACGAATACATTCTTGAGCTTTGATTTCATCCCCCTTAACTATAGTGTCATAAACATTCTTATGTGATTGCGCAGCTATCTGCGCTGCATTTTTTTAAGCTTTTTCGGCTCAACAAGGAATCCCATCTGTCTTTATAGTTGCGTTTGAGTAGCAAATGTAAAACTTCATACAAAAAAATTAAAAAATCATTGTGAGTGGCATTTATGATACCTTTATGAAATTCGAAATCAGCCTGTGCAGCAACTTGCCCTGAATTGCTTCTTTTTGCTTCCTCTTGCATAATAATCAAGGCGTTATTCATATATTTATGATCTTCCGGAGTTGCTCTTCTACAAGCCAATCGAACGGCTTCACATTCTATTATTTTTCGAACCTCCAATATACTTTCGAAAATAGTTGGGCGGAGAGATAGCGCAATACCAAAAATTTCTGCCAATGAATGCGGGTCTGGCGGCAAAATAAAAGCACTTTTCCCAGGAACGACAGAAATAATTCCCAACATTTCCAATGCTCGTAGCGCTTCCCGAAGGCTTGCCCGACTGACTTTGAATTGGAGGGCCAGCTCTCGTTCAGAGAGAAGTTGATCACCAGATTTGAGAGTTCCGTCGAAAAAAGCTTTTTTGAAATATTCCAAAATATCTTCAAAAACGCGATTTTTTATTCTGAGTGACTTTTAATTTTTTTTCCATTTGGAGCCTTTAGTTAATTCGGAAATCAATACTTATCAGACCATGGTATGACCACTATAAATCTTTAAAATTATATTTGTCAAGAGAAATTTTTTGTTTAAATCCTGAAAGTCGGCTAAAGCGTACACTATTCGTTATCCACTCCCAGGTACTTCAAGAATAGTCTGTCTCTGGCCACTGATTCGGTGGACCATCGATAGCTGCCCATGGCAGTCTGTACCTTTGTGGTTTCAATGCAATCGAACCAATCCGGGATCTGAGCGAGAGAGCGTTGCGCAAGCCAGTTTTCCAATCCTTTTTCGAGCTTGATAAATGATTTGGTTTTTCCGGATTATTTTTTCCCGAGCTTGGCCTGTACTTCCTTTATTTTTTCGTCAGGAAACAATGATAGCCCATCGAGACAAATTGTGTGAATTGTTTTCCGCGCAGATTGTCCGGGTACCATGTGCGCGGTCGCGCACCGTCAAGTCTCTCTTTTGCACGGCAAAGAGTTCTTCAATTTTTTCTCGCAGCCGATAGTTTTCAAGCGCGGTAAATGTGTCCATAGTCTGATTGCTGACCAGAGCGAAATAGCCGAAGTACCTCTTTGCTTCGGTAATGGCATTGTCGCAGATCCTTACGGAAGGCGAGTTCTTTCTTGGCTTCGTTGTACGGAGAATAGTAAACATGCACATACAGGCGGCGCGAGAACGTTTCTTTCTCACCTGCGGCCTTCCCGTTGCGTGATCGCTGGCGTGCCCGGCTGAACTGGTGCATCCTGAACGAAGCTGCTCCGCAGATTGACGTGTCGAACGGGCAGGTGCTGGCCATACCCGCTATTGTTGCACGGAGCGCATCAATCGTCTCGCGGATCCATATAATATTCGGATCAACCAGAGTCAGAAACTTCACATTACCCAAGGCGAATTCCATCATGTTTTTCTGGCTGTAGTAGCCGTTATTTGTGACGATCAGAGGCTTTTCCAGATTGAGACACTTGAGTTGTGTCAAAGTGTTTTCAATGGAGATGACATCCGGAATATTACCGGGTTGTTTAGAGAAGGCTATCGGTTCGCCAGCCTTGACGGAATATAAAGTCAAAAGCTTGATGGTGTTGAGTCCGTCGCCATCTTTGTTGAATCCCTGTCGTGCCTCCGATTGATTTTCAGAGTAGGTCGAAATAGTGGTAGAGTCAAACGCCAGCATAGGAGACTGACTCAGGTGTGCCGCCCGAGCTGAAAAATAGCGCTGAACACCTTCCTCATTGCGACCAACATCCTTAAACAGTTTACCATATACATCCTCAGTGATCGCTTCACGATATGGAAGAGGGTGCATTGCCTGCCAACTCTCAAGACGTGGTAGCGTGTTGCCACCGGAACCGATCCAGTAGCGAGCGATAGAAAGTATCTTTGCCGCATCACCCTCGCTGAATGAAGCACATACATCATTATCAATGCCGGAAACCTTGCCAACCCATCCCAGGATGTCCGTGAGGCCAGTATGTTGACGTGTTGCATCGACAAGGCCTCCCTCGCCTTTGCATTTTTTTCGGACGAGTCGGCACAATTTTTTGTGTTCCAGCCTTTATTTTTCCTTTGAGTTTCTGATTGACCGTGTAAGTTCTTCTGGTCTTTTCATCACAGGCTGTGTAATCCGTTCATAGACGTAAATGTCGCCATTCGGACTCTTTTCACGCCGTTCGCCGACGTGAGTTTTTCCTGTTATTGGTTTAGCCATGCAAAAATCCCTCTTTAGGGTGTACGTATAAAAATAATACGCACATGTTAAAAAGTCGGGGATAAAGCATGTTTTCTCAAATAATTAGAGCGTTTGGTGATATGTTTTTATTTAAAGTGTGCGCTTTGCCCGATTTTCAGGATATAAAAGGAACCGGCATACACTCACTTTTCCCAGTCGTTACGGTTCCTTAAAAGCTGTAGCCGGATTGATACTTCTGTACGCAGCACCCCATTGATTTTGTTGATGTGACCAATCAACCAGCTGAGTTCATCCTGGGACTTTGCGCTGAACTCAATATCAAAATCGAATGCCCCGGTAAGATGTGCGATATACCAGATCTGTTCAATTTGATGCAGTTCCCGTATGATTTCGTCTGTCTTTTTGATATCGGTCTTTATGCAGATGTTGCCTCTGAATACGTAACCCATTTTCTCCTGGTTCACAACAGCAACAATCTGGATCACTTCATCGTCGAGCAGTCTCCTTATTCGTTTTCGAATGGCTGTTTCGGAGAGTTCCAACTTTTTGGCGATTTCCGTATTGGGTGTTCTACCGTTTTGTTTCAGCAGTTTAATGATCCGGGCATCAATATCATCGACCTGTAAATTCAATGTTCCTCGCAATAATAATATTTCGTTGTGATCCAAGTTTTTCATAAGCAGTTTTTCAAATCCGCAATTACAGATAAACATTTTTTTCCGTTTTCTATCATTGGAAAATGTAAAAAACAAGTTCGAGTTTCGTACATTCGAAAATAACACCAATTTTTTTAATTAAATTCGCACTTAAATTAAAAAAATGTGTTGACAATCGAAGTTGTTTTATTTTATTTGGATCGATAAGGGTCAAGTTTCTCGATTCGACAATGCCAGGTTGTGCATCGGGTCGAACAGAAATAAAACAAGTAAAACATGAAGCCGTTTTATGCGTTGAAGTCAATCATTTGAGGAGATGGGAAATGTCGTCGCATAGTCAAACACTCGTACAACGAAGAGAAAAGAATATTCCGCAGGGCCCGTTTAACACAACCCCGGCTTTCGTAAAAAAAGCACAGGGAGCCACCATGACCGATGTGGATGGCAAAACGTATGTCGATTTTGCCGGCGGAATCGGTGTCAACAATGTCGGCCACAGCCATCCCAAAGTTGTGAAAGCCATCACGGAACAGGCCCGATTATTTATCCATACCTGTTTTCACGTGGCCATGTACGAACCCTACGTGGCACTGGCTGAAAAACTCAACACGCTGGCGCCGGGAAATTTTGACAAAATGACCATGTTTGCCAATTCAGGGGCTGAAGCGGTTGAAAATGCGGTTAAGATTGCCCGGTATGCCACCCGGAAAACTGGGATTATCTGTTTTGAAAATGCATTCCACGGCCGCACCCAGCTGGCCATGAGCCTGACCAGCAAGGTAAAACCCTATAAACTGAATTTCGGACCGTTTGTTCCTGAAATTTACAGAATGCCGTATGCCTATTGCTATCGCTGCCCGTTCAAACTGAAGTATCCGTCCTGTGATACTGCCTGTGCAGATCATCTGGAGGATTTTTTTATCGGTAATGTAGCGCCCGAGAACACTGCAGCCGTGATCGCGGAACCCATCCAGGGCGAGGGCGGTTTATAACTCCGCCTCCTGAATATTTCCCCAAACTTAAAAAAATATGCGAGAAATACGATATTCCGTTGATCATCGACGAAATACAGGCGGGTGCTGGTCGAACCGGCAAATTTTTGCCATTTGAACATTGGGGTGTTGAACCGGATGTCATCACCCTGGCGAAGAGTTTTGCGGCGGGATGCCGCTGAGTGCCGTCATCGGGCGGACAGAACTGATGAATGTTCCCCATGCAGGAGGTCTTGGTGGAACCTACGGCGGAAATCCGGTTTCATGTGCCGCAGCTTTGGCAGTCCTGGAAATCCTGGTGGAGGATGATCTGTTGTCCAAAGCCAGGGCCTTGGGGAAGTTCTCATCACCCGGTTTAATAAACTGCAGGAACAATTTGAAATTATCGGGGATGTCAGGGGGAAAGGTCCCATGCTTGGAATGGAACTGGTCAAAGACAGGGAAACCAAGGAACCGGCTGCCGATGACGCCAAAAAACTGGTCCAGCTCTGCTATGAAAAGGGATTGATCATCCTGTCCTGCGGTAATTTCGGAAATGTCATCAGAACACTGATGCCGTTCTCATCACGGATGACGAACTTGAACGGGGCCTGGCCATACTTGAAGAAAGCTTCCATGAGCTGGAACGGACATAGAGGATCTGAATGCGGAAAATGCTTGGTCACACATTTCATGCTTGAAAAGTGTCTTCCGGGCGCTGATCCCCAGGGACCTGACAATCATCTGATGATTGCAACAGGATCTTTTCGGAAAGCCACAATATATGGGTCATGCCGATACGGTGTTTTGCCAGATCACCCTTAACGGTGGGTACGGCGAATCCTACTCAGGAGAGACCTTTGCCATATCCTTGAGCCGGACGGGAGTTGACATCATCACGATCAGAAGGGCGGCACAAGACCCCGTCTGGGTGGAAATCACGCCCGAGAAAGTGATGTTTCATGATGCCCGAAACCTCTGGGGAAAAGACATGTCTGAAAAGGCTGGTTTTGGATTATTATAAACTGAGAAGGTGGGATGCCGAGAGGATTCCAGCAGACTCAGAAACAAAATAAGTAGTTATTTATTGCACGTCTCAAGAACACCATAAAGGAGGGGTAACCTAAAATGATAGACTTGGAAGAATATCATCCGGACGATTACAAGATACGGGATATCAAAGCTGCCAAAAAGGAAGTGGATGATATTGTCAATATCATCAATATGCCAACAGATGAAATCTCTTTAAAGACAAGGGAAGAAATCTCCAAAAAAACGGTCCGCAATTTCCGGGACCACATCAACAAAGGGTTCCTGGAATACAGAAAATCGGTTACAGAGGCCACCGGATTCGCCGTTACCGAATGGACCGGGCAAGGGTCCATACTGGTGGATGCCCTGGACAGACAGTTTATCGATCTGCTTGGCGGGTTTGGTTTATATTCGTATGGTATCCGGCATCCTAAAATCATTGCGGCGGTTAAAGCACAGCTTGACCGGTCACCGCAGTACAGCCAGGAAATGCTCGATCCTTTGAGAGCCCAGCTGGCCAAAGTACTGGCACTGCTCACACCGGGAAAAATTCAGTACGGTTTTTTTGCCAATTCCGGAACCGAAGCGGTTGAAGGTGCCATGAAAGTGGCCAAGCTTTATACCGGTAAAAAAGGGTTTATTTCCATGCTCAAGGGCTTTCACGGGAAAACCCTGGGTTCGTTGTCCCTCATGGGGAAATATGTGTTCAGAAAACCGTTGCTCCCGCTTCTGGACGGTATCCGCCAGGTACCGTTTGCAGATTTGAAAGCCCTGGAGCATGAATTATCATCGGCCAGGGCCGTGGGTGACGATATCGCCGCGGTGGTCCTTGAACCGATCCAGGGGGAAGCCGGCGCAATTGTTCCGCCGGATGAATACCTGCCCGGAGTCCGGGCATTGTGCGATCATTATGGGGTGCTGCTGATCGCAGATGAGGTTCAGACAGGGTTCGGCCGGACCGGTGAAATATTTGGTGTGGATCACTGGGATGTCAAGCCGGACATCATGTGTTTCGGAAAAGCGCTTGGCGGCGGTGTCGTACCGATGTCCGCATTCATGGCAACGCCGGAAATCTGGAAGTGCCTGGAGCCCAACCCCTTCATGCATACCACAACAACCGGCGGGAACCCGTTGGCCTGTGCTTCTGCGCTGGCTGCCATTTCCGTTCTGCTCGAAGAGGACCTGGCCGCTCAGGCAAAAAAGAAAGGGAAATACGTTCTTGAAAAATTAGGGGAACTGCAGGATCGTTATCCTGGTATCCTGGCCAAAAAGCGCGGTCTGGGACTTCTTCTGGGCATGGAATTCCACACCGACGGTATCGGTTACAAGGTTGCTTCCGGTCTTTTTTCGAGGGGGGTGATCACCGCAGGGACCCTGACCAACGCAAAGAACATCCGGTATGAGCCGGCCTTGAACATTCCCTGGAAATTGCTTGATGAATCCTTGAACCGGATCGAAGACGTTTTTAAATCCATCGAGCTTCCCAAAGGAAAACCCAATGAATTCATGTATGCCGGTCACATGCTCCATGTCGATCTAAGCAGAAATGACATCCAATCAAAAACGATTCCCAAAGAAATCCGGGAACAGTACATCGGCGGCTGGGGAATCGCCACCAAGTACCTGTACGACACAGTGGATCCCAAGATTGATCCCCTGTCAGCCGACAACGCCCTGGTGATCATGACCGGTCCTGTATGCGGGACCCTTGTGCCCACCTCGGCCAGGACCTGTCTGGTGTCCAAATCTCCCAAAACCGGAACCATATTTGAAACCAATATCGGCGGTTCTTTCGGTCCTGAACTCAAATTTGCAGGATTCGACGGTATTGTTATTACGGGAAAGGCTAAAAAACCGGTTTATCTGAGAATAGAAAACAACCGCGTGACACTGGAAGATGCAAGTGCTCTGGTGGGAAAGGGGATTTTTGAGACCGAGGAATGGCTCAAAGATGAAGTCGACGTAGAAGCCAAAACCCTTTCGATTGGACCTGCAGGTGAAAACCTGGTTGAATTTGCCTGTATCGGCTCAGAATCCTATCGTCAGATGGGACGTGGCGGTGCTGGCACACTGTTCGGGTCCAAAAATCTGAAGGCGGTTGTCTGCCGGGGAACCGGTGGGGTACAGGTCAATGAAATCGGCTCTTTTTATGAAAAAGTGGTTGAGCATACCGAAAACAGCCTGCTGACGGATGAAAACATGTGGGCCAAGAACCAGGGAACACCGATCCTGGTGGATGTGACTAATGAAATGGGAATCCATCCGAACCCGGAATTTTACCAAAGGTGTCAGTGCCGGTCGACAGAATCTGAATGCCGATGCCATAGATGACGTCAAGATCGGTGACCGGTCCTGCGCATCCTGCCCCATGGGATGCGGCAAGTTTACCGAGATTAACGGGACTCGCCTGGAAGGACCTGAATACGAAACGCTTTGTCTGGGCGGATCAAACTGTGAAATATCCGATCTTGAAACTGTCATGAAATTTAACAGGGTCTGTGATGACTACGGTATAGATACCATGTCCTGCGGGAATATCATTGGTCTTGCAATGGATCTGACAGAATCCGGTATCCACGATTACGGCATTAAATTCGGAAACGGGGATGAAATGCTTTCCCTTGTCAAGGAAATTGCCACTCAATCCACACCAAGGGGACGAGACCTGGCACTGGGTGCCCAGAAACTGGCCGCAAAATACCATGCGGACGATAAAGCAGCCTATTCCAAGAACCTGGAAATGCCGGCATATGACCCCCGCGGTAACTATGGGATGGCCCTGGGATTTGCCACTTCGGAAAGGGGCGCCTGCCATTTAAGGTCCTTCACGATTTTTGAAGATGAACCGTTCAATATTAAACTGATGAGCCGGGCAGTTATGGACAAACAAAACCTGAACGCCGTCAAATTTTCCGTGGGGTTGTGTGATTTTGGGGAAATGTGGATACCATCATTATGGCGGATTTCCTGACCAAAGGCCTGGGTAAGAAAGTATCGGCCAGAGATCTGGATAAAGCCGGAGAAAGAATCTGGAACTTGAACCGGCTGTTCAACCTGAAGGCAGGATTCAAAAGTTCCGACGACGTGATCTCGAGTAAGCTTCTGAACAAAGTTCTTGAAAACGGACCTCACGAAGGCCGTAAATTCGATATCGATGCGCTTGAGCAGATGAAGTCGCTCCTGTACAGCCTCAGAGGCTGGGATGAAAATGGAATCCCCAGCGAGGACAAACTGTCAGAACTGGATCTTCTGGATGCTTGAAAAGACCTCAAGTGACAACACAATGTCAATGATAAGGAGAATATCAATGGAAAATTACTTTTGGCGATCCCGAACCGCTGCACAGGCTGCAACCGGTGCACTTACGCATGCTCTGCTGTAAAGGAGGGGATGTTCATCCCCTCGAAAGCCAGAATAAAGATTAATAATTTCGCCCATGAGGGGTATTCCGTTCCGAGTGTCTGTTTTCAGTGCCCGAACGCCGACTGCATGAAAGCCTGCCCGGAAGGGGCCATCATCAAAAATGAACGGGGTGTGGTTGCCATCAATATCAGCAAATGCACAAAATGCGGCGAGTGTGTAGCGGCATGCCAGTATGGGATGATCGAGCAATACGAGTCAGGAATGCCTTATAAATGTGATCTGTGCGGCGGCAGCCCGGCCTGTGTCAGTGAATGTAATTTCGGCGCCTGGTGTTCAAGTCACCGGACAAAATTTTGAAAATCTTCGCGGACAACAGATGAAACAGCGCCAACCCAATGGCCAACCGGATCAGAAAAGACGGGAGCTTGCAAACGCCATCCTTAAGGCAGCCGTACGGGTGCCGCGGACAGCAAATTATATGGGATAGGGTTTTAACCCGGATCCATCCGGACATTAAGCCCGGTTGTTTTCGGATTAATCCGGTTCAACGTTCGGAAATCAGAGGGGAGGACAAGAAGAGACGTTCAGAAGCGGGGAAAACCGCACCTAAAAAATTATATCCAGGCTCTTGACATGTTCCTCAAAGACGGGGAAAAATTAACCGGGCGGTTCCGGAATTCAAAAAGACCAGGACTATCGGAACGCGCCTTCAAAAAACAACATCAAATAGAAAAGGACGGAAAAGAGATGAAATCAAAAAAATGGTTGGTCAAGGTGGCATTCGCGATTTTTATGGTACTCGTTTTTTCTTTCCAGGCTGGTGCCGCCGGGATAAAATGGAGATTGCAGCACTCCTGGGGTGCAGCTGAGAACCACTTTTTCGAACATTATGCCAAAATCGTCAACGAGATGTCAGGCGGTGAAATCCAGATCAAGGTATTTGCCGACGGAGAGCTGGTCAACGTTGAAAAACTTTGTGACGCCGTAGGGGCCGGTACGCTTGAGATGGGGCACACTCATCCGGATTATCAGATGGGGTCTGTCCCTGTCGGCGAACTTGAAAGTGCGCCGTATCTGTTTGGAAATCTGAAAGAAGAAATGGCCGCCATTTACAGATATGGCCTGGGCGACATCTACAAGGAAGCGTTTGAAAAAGATACCGCATCCAGGTGCTCGGCTTTCAGGCAGACGACTGCGGCGCCTGATGTTTACCAAAGAGGTGAACAGCCTTTCAGATATGAAAGGAATGAACATCAATGTTCTGGATCCCTATGCCACTTTCCTGAATCAATTGACCGGTGCTTCCTCGGTCTATATGGGACCGGAAGAACTTTATACCTCTCTGTCCAGAAACGTCATTCAAGGGGTTGAATACGGCGGAGCAAAAGCCATGTTCGATATGTCCCTGCACGAAGTAACCAAAAGTTTTCTCCTTCCCAGGCATCAGGTCGCCTATTTCCCCTTCTACTTTATCAATAAAAAAGCATGGGACAAACTGCCTCCCCAGCAACAGTCCATTCTCGTGAACGCGGTACAGGCCAATACGGTATACATGGCGGCCTTTTATGCCGAAAAAGAACAGGAAGCCCTGAAAACCATGGCGGATAAGCATGGTATCAAAGTCACCCACCTGCCAGAGGAAGATGTAAAACTGATTACCCAAAAATCTGTTGACTGGATCAAAAATGATTTTGCAAAAAGAGATGAATTCTGCAAGAGAGCTGCGGATGCAGTATTGAAAGCAATGAAAGACTTCGGACGCATCGAGTAACACAAACGGGCTGGTAAAACAGTGGTTTTCAGGTTGAATCGCCTGCCTGCAAACCACTGTCCAATTGAGGCTGTGTCATATTTAACATTAAATAGGAACGAGATGGACATATTAAGAAAGACTGTTCGGTTTATGGACAGCTTGGGGACTGGGGCGGCAAAGTCTGTAAAGTGGCTTATTCTCTGCTTTGTGGTGATCACTATTTTCGATGTAATCATGCGATATTTCTTTAAAGCCCCCACCCTGTGGGCCCGCGAACTGGTTGCGCTGCTGTTCGGTCCCCTGTGGATGCTGACCGGCGCATACCTTCTGATTATCGATGAACAGGTAAGAATGGATCTGGTATTCCACAAGTTCAGCATGCGAAAAAAAAGCCGTATTTGACCTGATCACTTTTACGCTTTTTTTTCTTTTATTTTTGGAACAATCGTGTTCTACGGCTGGCAGGACTGGTGGAGTTCCGTCGTCAATAACGAACATTCCAGGTCTGTTTGGCGGCCTTTGCTGTGGCCCTTCAAGCTGGCCATACCTGTGGGGGGTTTCATTACTTTTGATTGCCGGCGCGGCAAAATATATTCGCGACCTTTATGTAGCGATAACCGGGAGGAAATGGAATGGGAATTGAATGGATCACATTGTTGTTGTTTGGCAGCATGTTCCTGCTGCTGCTGACCGGTTTTCCGATAAGCTACGGCCTGGGCGCGATCGCCATGGTGTTTTCCCTGTGGTTATGGGGCCGAATCCCTGTTAATGGGGTATCTGGGGCGGTGAGCACGGTGAAATATACGGCCCTGGTCTGTATTCCCATGTTCGTTTTCATGGGGATGATGTTGTATTATTCCGGAATCGCCGATGACTTGTATACCACCTTTCAGTATTGGCTGGCACCTGTACCGGGGGGCTGGCATCGGCGACCATCGGTGTATGCACCATGATTGCAGCCCTTGTGAGTTCCGAAGCCGCAGGGACCCTCACCATGGGGAGGATCGCGCTTCCCCTGATGCGCAAACGCGGGTATCAAAAGGAGATCGCCACCGGATGCATCCAGGCGGGAGCCGCTCTCGGATTCCTTGTTCCGCCGAGCTGCATTGCAATCCTGTACGCTGTTATTGCCAAGGAATCCATTGGAAGACTTTTTCTGGGCGGTGCGATCCCGGGCCTGCTCCTGGCGTTCATGTACATTGTCTACATCACCATCCGATGCAGTCTTCAACCGCATATCGCTCCCCCCATACCCAAGGAGGAAAGGCCTTCCCGGGAAGAGAAAATAAAAAGCCTCAGACACCTCGTCATGCCGTTGGCAATCATATCTTCGGTTATCGGGACCATCATGCTGGGACTGACCACGCCGGTGGAATCTGCTGCGATCGGTGCCCTGGGAGGTATGATCGCAGTTGCGATCAAGAAACGGCTGAACCTGAATCTGTTGACGAATGCCCTGCTGGACAGTGCAAAGCTCACCGCAATCATGATGTGGATATTTATGGGCGCCATGACATTCGGCCAGATCTATGATGCGCTGGGGGCCAAGGAAATCATCCACACAGTAACCCATGCGCTTCCGCTGGGGCCCTGGGGCGTGCTCATCATGATACAGATGACCTTCTTTGTTTTGGGCATGTTTATGGATGACACGGCAATACTGTTCATTACAATGCCGATATATGTACCGATTATCGGCCAGTTGGGATTTCACCCGACATGGTTTGGGGTACTCTACATTATCAATATGCAGATGGCCTACATGACCCCTCCCTTTGGATACTGCCTGATGCTGATAAAGGGCGTTGTTCCGCCCGATATCACCATGGCGGACATATACCGGTCCGTCATTCCGTTCGTCATCATCCAGGGGATGTGTCTTGTCTTGATCATGGTCTTCCCGGAACTTGTTCTCTGGCTTCCAAGAGTGATGCTGGGAGGAAATTAAATCGCTGCTGGCGGCAGGAGCGTGTCAAAATCCTGCCGTTGTAATAGCGTTCAATTATGGAATCAGATAATGAATAGTCTAAGTCAACCCGCTAAAGACGGTTACTGGATGCCGGGGGAATTCGAACTTCATAAAGCCTGCTGGATGGTCTGGCCACAACGCGGCGACACCTACCGCCTCAATGCGGAACCGGCCCAGAAGGCGTTTGTGGAAATTGCCCGAGCCATTCTTGAATTTGAACCGCTCAATGTCTGCGTATCCGCTGAACAGTTGGGGGCGGCAAAGGCAAAACTGCCCGGGCATGCCAACGTGATTGAAATGGAATCCGATGACGCCTGGGTCCGGGATACCGGTCCGACATTCCTTGTTAACCAGGCCGGGGATGTCCGCGGGGTCAACTGGCAGTTTAACGCCTGGGGTGGAATTTTTGCTCCGTTTGACAGGGACGCGGCAGTGGCTTCCAAGATCATGGCCCATGAAAAGATAAAACAGTATGATGCCCCATTGATTCTGGAAGGCGGTTCAATTCATGTGGACGGACAGGGCACCCTGATCACCACAGAAGAGTGCCTGCTCAACCTAAACCGCAACCCGGATCGCACAAAAGAACAGATTGAAACCTGTCTTAAAGCGTTTCTGGGCGTGAACAAAATCATCTGGATCAAAAAAGGAGTTTTGAAGATGAGACAGACGGCCATGTAGACAATCTGTGTGCTTTTGCCTGCCCCGGGGAAGTGGTGCTGACCTGGACGGAAGATAAAAACGACCCTCAGTTTGAAATTTCCAATGAGGCCTATGAAGTCTTGACCAGGGCAACCGATGCCCAGGGTCGAAGACTTAAAATCCATAAAATCCATCAGCCCGGCCCCCTGTTTATTTCCAAATCGGAGAGTCAGGGGTTTGATGCCGTGGAAGATGCAAAACTGAGAAAACAAGGAGACCGGCTGGCCGGGTCTTATATCAATTTCTACATGGCCAACAAAGGAATTGTCATGCCGTTGTTTGACGATCCCCGGGATAATGCCGCCCTTGCACAGATGCAAAAATTTTTCCGGACCGCCGGATTATCGGGGTACAGACGCGGGAAATCCTGCTGGGCGGGGGAATATCCATTGTATGACCCAGCAGCAGCCGATGTCTGTTTAGTCCATATTGGAATCACATCATAACTGGAGGATACGGGAAAATGAATGGGGTGACAGTGGCGGCAACCCAGATGGCCTGCAGCAGCAACCGGACCGAAAACATCGATCATGCCGAAAACCTGGTGGAAACAGCCTGCAAAAAAGGAGCACAGATCATCCTGCTGCAGGAACTCTTTGAAACCGGCTACTTCTGCCAGGAGGAAAAACAGGAATATTTCAGCCTTGCCACTTCACTTGAAGAGAACCCTGCGGTCAACCATTTTTCAAAAGTTGCAAAAAGCTGAACGTGGTGCTTCCGATCAGCTTTTTTGAACGCAGCAACAAGGCTTTTACAATACAATTGCCGTGATAGATGCGGACGGGAGCATCCTGGGGATCTATCGCAAATGTCACATCCCGGACGGCCCGGGTTATGAGGAAAATTCTACTTCAACCCGGGCGACAAAGGCTTTAAGGTTTGGTTTACAAAATTTGCCGATATCGGTGTGGGGATCTGCTGGGATCAGTGGTTCCCGGAGGCGGCCCGGATCATGGCCCTTAAGGGTGCGGAACTGCTGTTCTACCCGACCGCCATCGGATCGGAGCCGGCTGATGGGGCCAACGATTCAAAAAATCACTGGCAAACCTGCATGCAGGGCCACTCCGCCTGCAACATGATTCCTGTTGTCGCTTCGAATCGAATTGGTACAGAGCAGTTTCAAAACTCCAGAATTACATTCTATGGTTCCTCTTTCATCACAGACCACAAAGGCCAGGTGAAAACGCAGGCCGGCCGGTCTGACGAATCCGTCATTACCGCCACATTCGATCTTGAGCAAATCCGGCTTGAAAGGGCAGCATGGGGGCTTTTCAGGGACAGGAGACCCTCCCAATACGGCCCGCTCCTTTCGAATGGCGGCTGAGGCTGTTTAATACTGCCTATAGTAGGCAATTTTACTCAACCGTCTGAAACCCGGAATCAAGTGGGTGACAAGAAGCATTGCCACCAGGTGAAGACCGAATATAGAAGATATCTTCAGATGGGGAAGGTATCTTTTCAATCTTTTTTTCAGAGCAAGCCGTTTGAACAGGAGCTGGAAAGCAATCATGCCGGAAAAAGATGTCAATTCCTGGTCTTCAAAACGGATTGTCGGAATTTTGTGGAATTTAGTAAAAATTTGTGCTTTATTGGATTTCACTTGAAGTTGTCTCCTGGATTTGGTTGTTTTTTTGTTTGGTAAGCTCATTATAACCTTTATTCATTGGGGGCCTCAAGTCTTTTGCTTATTTTCTACTTTTCTTTATGCAATGTCAGGGCTTTCATTGCATTCAATGAGGAAGGAGCCATGAAGTGAATTGGAATAGTCTAACAATTATTAAAAAAAATTGCCATAGGCTTTTGTATGGTTCTTTTTATTACCTTAGCTTTAGGATACGTTGGTTACTCAACGATATCAAAGGGAGTTGATAGTTCTAATTCTACAGTACAAATTGACATCCCTTATATGAAGATTGCGCATGAATTAAACATTTTGGCGTTGCAGCATAGACGATACGAAAAAGATTTTTCTGAATATTGGGGATACAAAAAAACAGGAAAGCTATATAGAGAAATTCAAAAAGGTCTCAAATGAAGTAGATAGTAAAATGGATTTGCTCAAAAATTTACTTTTAAATACTAATGATACAAGCAAGCAAATTGATAAGCTAAAAAATGCAAGAAATGCATATGAAAGATACTATAATAGTTTTTTAGAATTAGCAAAAAAGGTCTATTCAGATACGAGTATTACTCCTCAAGAGGGTAATGAGCTCATGAGGCCCTTTAAAGAACATATATATGCATTTGAAACAAACTTGAAAACAATTTTGAAGGATAGTGTTGAATTCTTCAGAGCAAAAGGCCGCTGAAAATAAAAAAAACAAATTCGAAATGCGAATAAGGGTGATTATAGGAACAATGATTGTTGGTTTGGTTGGTATCCATTTGTTTGTTCTTCTTATAACGTTTAAATATCAACAAAGATATTAAACAAAAATAATCCAAAATTTAAGTGAGAGTGCCACACAAGTTACATCCGCAGCTTCCCAGATGTCTTCCTCAAGCCAGTCATTGGCTGAAGGGACATCGGAACAGGCGGCTTCCATAGAAGAAACATCTTCATCTCTTGAAGAAATGTCGTCCATGACTAAACAAAATTCAGAAAATGCGAATCAAGCCAATCTACTTATGCAAGAGGCAAACAAAATAGTAACAAAAGCCAATAAAGATATGGCTATCTTGAATTTATCTATGGAAGATATTTCAAAGGCAAGCGATGAGACATCAAGAATTATAAAAACAATAGATGAAATAGCGTTTCAAACGAATCTTTTAGCGTTGAACGCAGCCGTTGAAGCGGCAAGGGCTGGTGAGGCTGGTGCGGGATTTGCTGTCGTGGCCGATGAAGTTAGAAATCTTGCTATGCGGACGGCGGAAGCTGCCAAGAATACAGCTATCTTAATTGAGGGTACTATAAAAAAAGTGAAGGATGGTACAGAGTTAGTCAAAAATGCAAACGATACGTTTAATGACGTAACTGATAGTTCTACTAAAGTAGGCGATCTTGTGAGTAAAATTTCAGCAGCGTCAAACGAACAATCTACTGGTATAGAGCAGACAAATAAAGCCGTGGCTGAAATGGATAAGGCAATACAGCAAAATGCAGCAAATGCGGAGGAATCTGCGTCTGCCGCCGAACAAATGAAAGCGCAAGCCGAACAAATGATGATACTTGTTAACGAGCGTCTATCGTTAATAGGCGGGAAAACGCCAAAAAAGTTCATCCGATTAATACGTACTTTTTGTTGTAACGACCTAAAACTTCAGTTTGAATAATTCAAACTAAGTGGACCCCGAAAACTGGACAATGCGATAAGATAGAACAAAAACAGTCCGAGACCAGAAAGGGGATCATTTTAAAGCGAAATGATACAGCAGGGAATTAAAAACAAAGGTGGCATTGGCAGCTATAGCTATAAAAAGCAACCAGACAACCAATAAAATTGCCTCTGAGTTCGGCATTCATGTTGACCTAATGAATTCGGTGGAAGAAAGAAGCGATAGAAGTGCTTCCCCCGGTATTCGGCGATATCCAGGCAGAACACCGCAAAGAGATAGCGATTGAGAGGAAGCGCCTGTATCAGAAGATTGGGAAGCTTCAGATCGAGCTGGACTGGTTAAAAAAATCGGTCATCCTTTTTATGGCACCCGCCAAATATGCAATGTTTTGAGACGTAGAGGGCATAAAATCAACCGTAAGCGGATTCAGTCCATTTCATCGAAACCCAACCAAAAAAGTAAGGGACGGGCAAAACAGAA
>LQAG01000093.1_pt1 | contig 42378 bp, 52 predicted proteins | sample 1535801 | NCBI WGS metagenome assembly LQAG01 (sample SAMN04331584, study PRJNA305678) | bioreactor metagenome | isolation source: bioreactor_3 inoculated with Wadden Sea sediment 1st replicate of a... | place: Germany:Bremen
GCAATAAAAGATCCAGTCATTGTTTTGTATAACAATGACTGGATCTTTTATTGCTGTGTAAAGAGCGGTAGGAAGCGGTAGAAACTTTTTTCTACCGCTCAGCTAGTTGGTATCTGGTATTTCTACCATTCCCTATCATTACAATTACATGTTTATCTTTCATCCCTTTTAAATATCTCCTGACTGACTCCTCTTCAGGTTCAAAGCCCTTTCAATATCTTTTCTGGAAAGTGTATCATGCTTTTCGGAAGAATTACAGTAACGCTGTTCTCATACACGATAAAAGATGGTTTTACCGGCAAGTCACGATAATATTCCTTAATCCTATTCACACCCTTTCCAAATCTTTCAATAAAACCCAGTCTGCGAAAAAATGTCAACAATTAGTCACAGCAAGATGTACATTCACAAGTATATCATTGTTCGGATCATATTTTCACAAGATAGGTAATTGACAAAAACTGCCTTGAGGTCTATAATTAATCTATACAGACCGACGGTCGGTCGGTCACAAATTTTCAGCAACTATTAACATCCATAACCAAGGAGGTGCCTATGGAACTCAAGGATCGAATACTGGAAGCAGCCTATCAGCTCTTCAGCAAAAAGGGATACGACAAGACTTCCGTTGCCGACATCATCAACGTCGTCGGGCATCCAAAGGCGGATTCTATCATCACTTCAAGTCCAAGGAAGAGATCCTGGAATCCATCAGCCTGTCTTACGTCGATAACATCAAGGCATATCATCAACAGGTGCTCGCCGATGGAGATATGCCGATCACGGATAAATTCATAGAATCCTTCTATCATGTGGGTGAACTGAAGAAGGAAAGCCTGAAACAGTGGCCCGAGATCCACCGGATGTATTCCTTCAAGGGCAATCACATCCTACTGAAGAAGATGAGCGATGCCTTCCAGAAAGAAACTCAAGATTTTTACTATCATCTGATTGAACAAGGCAATAAACAGGGTATTTTCCACACGAAGCACCCAAAACAGCTGGCTGCCCTCTGGAGTCGGGAAGTCATAGAATTTCACCTAATGTCCAGGAAGATTTTTACAGGTGTTATTGAAGAACACGATGAATTCTTCACACTTCTGGCATTCAATGAAGAACTGATCAATCAGCAGCTGGGTTTGAATGATACAAAATTGAACTGATTGCTTTTGGCAAGCGTTATCTTGCAGCGATGGAAGAGGAATTCAAGCAACAGGTAGGCAGCGACTCAATTGATTTTGAAAGCACCGACAATGGCAAAACAAAAGCGAAAGAAGGTCGATAACATGATCAGATGGTTTGATACGATAACAGATGAAGATTTTCATCTTGCAGGAGGTAAGGGATTCAACCTTTCAATGATGCATCAAAGCAGACTGCAAGTACCCAATGGGTTTATCATCCTGTCCACCGCTTATGATTCCCATATCGACACCAACGGTCTGGGCAGTAAAATTGATGCACTGCTTTCAGGTGATAACACAGGAGAAATCTCAACTGCCATACAGGACCTGTTCGTGATAGATGACATGGATATATCTCTGAAGACAGATATCATGAATGCGTTCAAAAAAATCCCGTCAGGCAGAGTCGCCGTCAGGAGCAGTTCTACCGTGGAAGATCTTCCCGGTATGAGCTTTGCCGGACAGTATTCCACTTATCTCAACGTGACAGAGTCGGACCTTCTCGAGAAAGTGGTCGAATGCTGGAAGTCTCTGTGGAATGAGCGGGCCATCGAATACCGGAAGAGCAACCGCATCGGCAGCGACTTCTCCCATGCTGTCGTCATCCAGGAAATGGTGGATGCCGTAGTATCCGGTGTCCTTTTCACTGCTGACCCGCTGACAGGCCTGCGGAACCGGGTTTATGTCAATGCATCCTACGGTCTCGGTGAAGCCATCGTCAGCGGCGAAGTGCACCCTGACAGTTTCACCGTCGACAAATCGACTGCGGAAATCCTGAAGCAGGAAACAGGCAGCAAGCAGTTCAAATATGAGTACGGTACAGAAGGTATCTCGAAGACCGATGTACCTACCGACATGCAACAGAAACTGTCGCTGTCTTCCGAAGATTTATACAAACTCGTGGAACTGGGAGCCATTGCGGAAGAATACTTCAAGACCCCTCAGGACATCGAGTTCTCCAAGGACACAGAAGGCAGATTCCACCTGCTTCAATCCAGGGATATCACCACTCTTTTTCCAATTGACAAGCTGGATTTTGACGGCAAGCTGAGGGTCTATCTCGGAGCCGGCACCGTCCTGCTGGGCATGAAGGAGCCTTTCACCCCCATGGGATTCGATATCATGAGTTATATGTTCCCGACCATCATCAACGTGATGACCGCAAGGAAAAGAAAGCTGCTGACCAACAACTTCGTCAAATATGCAGGCAACCGGATGTATGTGGACATGTCCTATCTCATGGCTTCCAGGATGGTGTCCAAGCAGTTTGCCAACGCCTTCTCCGGCAACGACCTGCCTCTGAAAGGGGTCATGTACAAGGTCATCGAGGAATACGGCAAGACCCTGCGCCATCAGGGCATCCGCTTCCGAATGCCCCTTGGCTTCATGAAATACGGCTTCAAGATGTCGATGAAAACCATGAAGGTCATCAAGATTCCGAATGACAAACGCTATGATGCCATGATTCAGGTGGGCGATGAGCTCTACGGCAAGATTCTCGACGAATTCAAACGTCTGGATTCGATGCAAGACCGCATCGAATTCGCCACCCACTCCCTGGTGGAGGCTTTCAAACTATCCCAGGCACAGGCCATATACTGCCTCGATGCCAACAATATCGGCAGAATTGAAAAGGCGCTGAAGAAACACTTCGGCGACAAATACACCCCCGAAGTGCTGCAGCAGTCGCTGCCGAGATGTTTTACCCAAACGATGAACGTCCGGCTGAACGAGCATGCCAAATATCTTGTTGAGAACAACCTCTCACCATCCGAGGAAAACCCTGAGTTCCAGAAAATCCTGGATACCTACGGGCACCGCGGGAACACCGAACTGGACATCGGCACCGTGCGGTGGAGAGAAAAGCCGGACTATCTTCTGAATCTTGTGGCATCCTATATGGAAAACGGATTGTACCAACGGAACCTGGATGATTACGAGGCCAAGCGCAAGGAAGCCCTTCAGATGATCGACGATATCTATGAGGATATGAAGTCCTTGAAGGGAGAGAAAAAGGCCGCGAAGTTCAAGGCCTCCCTCCTCCATTACCGGACGGGCGCCGGCATGCGCGAATATCCGAAATCCGATATCGTCAGGTTCATGGAACTGGGTAGGAAGGCGCTCTACGATGCAGGTGTGGAACTGGTCGAAAAGGGCTGGATCGACAAAGCGGAAGACATCTTCTTCCTACATAAGGCTATGATTGAAGAAGCTGTGAAGACCAACCATGACAACAGCCTGAAAAAACTGGTTGAGGACAACCGTGCGTCCTACAGCAGGGAAATGAACCGCAACAACATCCCAAGGATGCTGATGAACAACGGAGCCACGTACTACTCATCCACCACCCTGGATCCGAACAGCAATTCCTTTGAAGGCATGCCGCTGTCACCGGGTGTCTACACCGGCAAGGTACGCATCGTCTTCGACCCGACGGACACTGATCTCCAAGAGGGCGAAATCATGGTGACCGAGAGCACCAATCCGTCCTGGACACCGCTCTTTGCTACCGCTGGAGCCCTCATCATGGAATACGGAGGTCCCATCAGTCATGGCGGCATCGTTGCCAGGGAATACGGCATACCGGCTGTTGTCGGCATCTCGGCTGTGACTTCAAGGCTTCAGGATGGCCAGTTGGTGAGAGTCAATGGCGAAGCGGGTACTGTGGAGATTTTGGATGCCGATAAAAAGCCGACTAATATAACTTGATAGATATTGATTATGGATATAAGCAGACAAAAGGAGGCAGCTGCATAAGCAACTGCCTCTTGGGGGTATTTCATATTATGTGATCGCAATCTTATTTCTAGTATACACTCTTCCAATCCGCAATGTTCTCAGCATCGAATTTGAAGGGGTCGCCCAACATGATTTCAGTACCATCACCAACGGTGATAACTTCTTTGTCACCGAGCTCGCCTGCGTTGAAGGTATCTCCATCTGCGCCCGTAATCGTTCCTTCCACCAATGCGTTTGCAGCATAACCTGCCAGGTAACCGACGTCAATCGGATTCCACAGATACATCCATTCACATACACCGCTTTCAATGTATTCAGCCATTTCTGATGGCAAGCCAAGACCTGTCAAGTGGACCTTGCCTTTTAACCCTTTGTCGGTCAACACCTTACCGGCTGCTGCAATACCAACAGTTGTCGGTGCGATGATACCTTTCAGGTCAGGATACGTCTTCAGCAATGCCTCCGCTTCGGATACGGATTTGTCTCTGAGGTCGTCACCATAAGCGACTTTAACGAGTTCCATGTTGCTGTAATCACTGTTTTCCAGTTCTTTTTTCATCCATTCGATCCAAGTATTCTGATTCGTAGCCTGTGATGTCGCTGAGAGAACCGCAATCTGACCTTCGCCTCCGGTCATGGCTGCAATCGCCTGAATCTCAACTCTACCGATACGTTCAGGGTCCGCCTGATTGACGTGAACCATACGGCTGTCAGCATTTACGGCTGAATCAAGGGATAATACTTTGATACCTGCATTCATCGCTTTTTCAAGTGCCGGCTGAAGTGCATCAGGATCATTGCCTGCGATTGCAATCGCATCAACCTTTTGGATGATCAATTCTTCAATCATAGCGATTTGAGCTTCTGCTGTCGGTTGGTCAGGAGCTTTCAAGATGACTTCTCCACCGATTTCCTTAATTCGCTTTTTCAAAGCCTTCCATTTCTTTCTCGTTGTAAGGATTTCCTGTGTTCTTTACGATAATTGCAAATTTCTTGGCCTTTACCTCTTCTTTAGCTTCTGTTTTTGCCTCTGTCTTCTTTTCTGCAGTACTGCTGTCACCAGATGTTTCCTGTGCCTTTTTACCACACCCCGCGAATAACGTTACTGCCATAACCATAACCAATAGCAATGATACTAATTTTTTCATGTAACTTTTCCTCCTTAGAATATATACATTAGGTTTATCCGAAACACTCCAGGTCAGAGTGTTTCATTTGACAAAGAAGTCTATTTAGCCGCCTTCTTTGATAGGATCTTGTTGAACTTGCTTGAAAGATTGGGTACCATGACTGCAAAAATCAGCAGCAAACCGATGATGATCAATAACGACTGCGCCGGAACATTCACCAGTCCAAGGCCATACCTCAAATACCCGATAAGGAACATTGCCATGATGGCTCCTGTCATGTTGCCTTTTCCACCTGCCGTACTGATACCTCCCAGTACAACCATGGTGATGACATCCAGTTCATATCCGGTTGCCACATTCGGTCTCGTGCTGCCCATTCTTGATGTCAGGAACAGCGCCGTCACACCAGCCATGAATCCTGCCAGTGAGAATACGATGATCTTCATCCGATCCACCTGTACACCGGAAAAGTAACAGGCCGTTGCATTGCTTCCCATTCCGTAAAGGCGTCTGCCGAAAGTCGTTTTATGCAACAGGATGAAGAAGATGACTGCAAATACCGCGAATACGACGAGAACAAACGGTACGATTCCGATGCTGCCCCAACCCAGGTAGCCGAACCACTCCGGAAACTTACCCGATGCCTGGTCTTTCAAAATGATCAGCGCAATTCCTCGATAGATGATCATCGTCGAAAGGGTAACGATAACCGCTGACAGTTCCTTGAACTTGGTGATCAGATATCCGTTGACGAATCCACAGGTCGTGCTGACTGCCAAACACAAGACTACTGCCAATGGCATCGGCAATCCGCTGTTGTAGCTGACCGCCATGACGACAGATGACAAGGCCACTGTCGAAGCCACTGAAATATCGATATCACCCAGTATGATGATGAAGACCATCGGCAATACCAGAAACGCCTTATCCAAAAACGTGCTGGTTGCCGCTACAAGCAGCTGACCGTCAAGAAAATACTCCGACAAACTCGTATTGATTGCAAAAACGACGATGAAGATGATGACCAGCATCCATTCCCATTGGAAGAAGAAACTCTTCAGGTCAAAAGATTTTTTAGCCGCTAATGTACGCATTAGATTTCCCTCCTCTTCAAGTTGTTCAGATCAACCCGCCGTTTGATGATGACATTGATGATGACTGCTGTAAGAATGACAACGCCTTGAATGGCATTTTGCCAAAATGGCGAAACATTGATCAGCGGTAACGCATTGTTCAGGATTCCGAGCAGCAAAGTACCCATCAGAAGTCCTGAAATCTTGCCGGAACCACCGGCTATGCTGACGCCGCCAAGAACACAGGCTGCAATGACATTCAGTTCATATCCCATTGCCGTATTCCCTTGGGCTGAAGCGAATTTCGATACCCAAAGCACACCTGCCAGTCCCGAAAGACCACCCATGATCGTGTATACCATCCAGATGATTTTCGAGGTATTGATACCACTGATTCTTGCCGAGTCCGGATTACTCCCTGTCGCATATATCTGGCGTCCTGTTTTCGTATGATTGATAAAATAATAGAACAGGATATAAGTAATGACCGCAATGAAGATCAATGTATTGATTCCCATGATCTTACCTGTCGCAATCGCCTTGAAACTCACAGGCATCTGATGGGCACTGACCCACTTTCCACCGCTGACAATGAACGTGATACCTCTGAATACATTCATCAGTCCCAAGGTTGCGATGATCGGAAGAATATCCACCTTTGCTATCAGTCCACCGACAACCGCCCCGCAGAGAAGTCCGATGACCGTACCGAACCCGATTGCCATCAACGGATGCATGTCCGGGTATACTCCGACCATCTGTGCCGAACTCATTCCTGCCAATGCCAAAGTCGCTCCGATGGAAAGGTCGATACCTCTTGTAATGATAACAAGCATCATGCCTACTGCCAGGATACTGAGAATCGCCGTATTGGTCATCAGGTCATTGATATTCTCAAGTGTCAGGAAACTCGGATTTCTCAGTTGTACTCCCAGCGACAATGCTATTATGAAGAAAACGAGACCGGCTTCGCGTACTTTTCCAACGTTATCACTGCTGATATTTATCTTTTTCAACATCTTAAGCCACTCCTTCACTTGATGCCTGTTTGTCCATTGCCGCCTCGAGGATCATTTCCTGAGTTACATCCTTATTGTCAAACTGTGTAATGATCCGTCCTTCTTTCATCACCACAATCTTATCGCTCATACCCAGTATCTCCGGCATTTCTGAAGAGATCATCACGACTCCGTATCCTTGGGCTGCCAGTTCCGACATGATTTCATAGATGGCTGACTTGGCACCTACATCGACACCTTTCGTCGGTTCATCCATAATAATCAGTTTCAGGTCCTTGGCCAGCAACTTGGCAACAACCACCTTCTGCTGATTCCCTCCGGACAATGAACTGACCAGATCAAAGACGCCTGTCGCTTTAACATGAACTTTTTCTGATAACAACTTGCTGATCTTGTTCTCTTTGCCGGGATTCAGAAACCCGTTCGTTGATATATCTGAGATGGTCGGCAATGTAATGTTCTTGCCGATTTCCCAATCCAATATCAGCCCCTGAAGCTGTCGGTCCTCTGGAAGATATCCTATACCCAACTCCATGGAATCCAGCGGATTCTTGATGTCAACTTCAATCCCTTCCAGATGAATGCTGCCATCATCATAACCGTTGATACCGCAGATCGACTGAAAGACTTCTGTTCTTCCTGCGCCGACCAATCCGGTGAATCCTACGATTTCACCTTTGCTGACATCAAAGGAAATATCCTTGAACGTTCCAACCTTGGATAATCCTTTGACCTCCAACAGCTTTTCGCCGATATTCGATTCTTTTTTCGGATACAGTTGGGTGATTTCCCTTCCTACCATAGCTACGATCAAGTCTTCGTTGGTTATGCCATCCACGTCATAGGTACCGATATACTTCGAATCCCTGAATACGGTGACCTTTGATGCCAAGCGATACATATCTTCAAAACGATGGGAGATGAATATGATTGCAGCTCCCTGGTCTCTCAATTTTTCAGTGATTCTGTAAAGCTCTTCGCTTTCCTTCTTGGTCAAGGCAGCTGTCGGCTCGTCCATGATGACGATCTTAGCATTTGCTGACACCGCTTTTGCGATTTCGACCATTTGCTGCTGCGCTACACTCAGCTCATTCATCAGCGCTTTAGGACCGAAATCGGCTCCCAGCATATCCAGAAGTTCCTGAGCTCTTGCATGCATCTTTTTCCATAGGATCCGTTTTGTTCTGGGATGCACCTCTTCATGTCCCATAAAAATATTCTCTGTCACATTCAGGTCGGGATAACAGGTTGCATGCTGGTATATGGCTGCGATACCTTGGTTTTGTGCTTCTCTTGGATTCTTGAATCTGATTTTCTCACCCTGAAGAATGATTTCTCCTTCTTCCGGCTGATGCACACCGGTGATCACCTTGATGAATGTTGATTTGCCTGCTCCGTTTTCTCCCATCAGAGCGTGAATCTCACCGGGCTTCAATTGAAAATGTACTTGATCAAGTGCCTTTACTCCAGGAAATACTTTTGTAATTCCATTCAATTCCAATATATACTCAGACACTGTACTATCTCCTTCCATCTTGTTCTTTTATGAATTATGCACAACAATCATTTATCATTACGACTGTTTATGCTTATATAATACACCCATATATGTTTGATGTCAATACTTTTTGCATTATTATGTTCGATTATGAACGATTCATTCAATTTTATCATTATTTTCTACAAAGGCCTAAATTACACCGCACCATCCTAGAGAACGACATACTTAACATCCATCATTTGTGCCACCTTGATGAATTGCTTCTCATTATGTCCGACTGACAGCGCCAAATGATGCGTCGGACCCTCCACAAACCATTTATCCATATAAGTATCCGGATCGACATCGAACTTGATATGGGTCTGTGTATTCCCAATTTTGAGAATCGGCGCATTGACCGCCTCTCCTTCACTGATGATGAATTTCAATTTGCCGTCTTTGGTTTGCGTCACTCCCAATAGGGTCACCGGACCTTCTGAAACTTTAGCTTCGACGGATACTCCCGTTCCTCGTTTCCCATGATAGACGCCCATACCCCGAAGCACCGGTTTGCTGTCCGAAATAGAGATATGGAAAGGTCCGTCATGCCCCATGATAATGGTTCCCTGGTCATAATCTGTTGCAACGATTTCCGAGAAGCTTCCGCCGACTTCCAACACATCACATATTTTCATAGCGACTGCCGTCTTCAAGTCACCTTCTCCTGCACAGGGTATTCCTTTTGCGGTGAGCAGCGAATGCCCGACGATAAATCCGCCCTGCACACGCTCGTAATGATTGTCATCACGTCCATGATAGTAATAGGCCAACCCGTTGAGCTGATAGTCATCCACCATTTTCTTCTGACCCACAGCAACGGCTGCTGACCATTCCAACTGCTCTTTCGTCGGTTTCTTGGCAATCGGATCAGATGGAGAATCTCCGCTTATTTCAAAGAAGTTATCGATTTCCTCGAGTTTTTCAGCAATTTCATCTTCCGTAGCCGTTTGAATAAACCGATCCAGGTCACACATTTCCAGCAATTCCAGATGCAATCCCAGTTCAGCCTGCAGCATGGTATAATCCGAATACATATCGAGCATCCCGCTGTAATTGTTCCCCAGGAAACCGAAACGGCTATGTGTGAAGGTTCGTTTGACACCGGCTGCCCGAACCCATTCTCTGATCTTTGACCATGCAGTGACCGCCTCAATACGCTCATGTGTCACTTCATCCGTTTTCGAGATATCCGGTGTATGATCAAGCCCGAGAATTCCATTGACAATATGATAATCAATGCCGGCTCTTGTCAAGGCATTAGACAGTTCAGGCACCGGACATGCTCCGCAGTGGGCAAGCCATTCACCTGTCGTCGTATCCTCATAACTCATGCTCGCTGTCGGCTGCAGGTTCAAGATCACAACAGGTGCTTTACAGATTTGGTGGACCGGCAGTACCGATGCCGATGTGAAGTACGTACCGCTATGGCATAAAACCATATCCACGTTTTGGCGGTTAAACCATTCTCCTGCATCCCGTCCGGAAATCTCATCATCGACCAAACCATAATTATAAACATCCGCTTCGTTTTCCAACTGTGCCGCTACATGGTTTCCATATTCGATCAAACGGTCATGCAACCCTTCAAACTGCTCCCAATATGCTTTCAATCCTGCAGTATAAATGCCGATTCTTGGTTTTTCTTGTGCTTTCATAACTTTATTGCCTCCATTCATAACATTGTGCTTTTCCATATATATAAGTATAATAAGATTATATTCATATAACAATCATCTATCTTGCTATTAAATAACACTATATTGCGGAGGTATTATGAAATTTCAGGAAAACTTTACAAAAGCCTGGTCCAGTGATTCGATCCGACACATTGCAACACCGAGTGCAACAGCCAAATCAACCTTTTATTACATACAGGAGATCGGTGAGTTCAAGACCTTGGACCATTATTACACCGAGCGCTCCGGTCTGAATTCCTACCTGATCATCTATACGTTGTCCGGCAAAGGCTATCTGACCTACCGCGGCAAAAAACATACCATAACCAAGGGACAGCTGATGTTCATCAACTGCATGGAACTCCATTATTATGAAACGGACAAAGATGATCTGTGGGAGATCCTGTGGGTGCATTTCAACGGCTCCTCAACCAAAGGGTACTATAATATCTACAGCGAACATCAAGACCCGGTGATCACATTGGACGATACCACGATGATTCCTGATCACATCCGTGCCATGATAGAATTGCACAAAAATAAGCACCTCCAAAGGGAAGTGCTCTGTTCCAATCTGTTATTGAATTGCCTTACTGAAATTCTAGTCGCTGTCAACTCATACTCCAACTCTCCATCCATGCCTGAAATCATCCGATCAATACAGGACTATCTTGATCATCATTACTGCGAATCCATTACCCTTGATCAATTATCCAAGGATTTCGGCATCAGCAAGTACCATTTGATCCGGCAATACAAACGAAACACCGGTTTCACCATCACCGACTACATCATAAGCCAGAGGATGTCCCACGCCAAGCAACTGCTGCAGTTTTCTGATTTGTCCGTACAGGCGATTTCTTACGAAATCGGCATCGAGAATATCAGTCATTTCATCAAGCTGTTCAAAAAGCGTGAAGATGTCACCCCTCTGCAGTTTCGAAAGCGCTGGAGTAATCCTTAGCATACAAAATTATGATGATGAATCCCAACTCCATTGATCCTTACTTCCATCTTTGCAGTGCACCGATCAGGTTATAAACGGATAAATCCTCATGCAAAACCTCAGTTTTTATTGTTCCGCCCTCTACGATGAGAACACGGTCACATAATCCCGCAACCTCTTCCAAATCGTTGGACATGACAATCACGCCGGCTCCTGTAGATGCAAGATCAGAAAAAATATTATAGATATCCACTTTCGATGAAGAATCCACATTGGCTGTAGGCTTATTGAATATGAAAATCCTGGAATTGCTGAAAAACCATTTTGCAAGTAATACCTTTTGCTTATTACCCGCACTTAGAGAAGACACTTTCCCTGTCATGGTCTCTCCCGATCCTATTTGCAGCAAGTCAAGATAATACTTCGTAATCAGTTTCTTGGAATGTCTCGACAGTTTTCTGACACGATGGTCATTTGCCGCGGTAATGTTCTCATATACGGTATCATCGGCAAACAAGCCTTCTTCGCTGTTTCCAATATAACAGATTCCAGCTTCAACACTCTGTTCTGTTGTCTTGTTCTTGTACAGCCGGCCATCAAGGTAAAGCTGCCCCTCAGACGGTATTGCACCAAATAAAGCTCTTCCGATCTCTGATTTATAAGATCCTTTGAGTCCAATGATACCAAGGATCTCACCTTCCTTAACATCGAATCGGATGTTATTCAAATGTTTGGTTCTCATATTATTGACTTTAAGCAGATCCTTGCCGAACTTCACTTTGCGTTTGGGATATCTGCTGAGGTCTTTTTCTGAAAACTCCCAATGGGATAATAAATGTTCCTCCGTTGCCGAACCGACATCAATGACGGCACCGTTTCGCATCGTGATGACATCGTCAACAGATTTAACCATCTCATCCACTCGATGGGAGGAGTAGATCAGGATCTTCGATTCCGTCATGAATGCCTTCAGCAACTTCCTGATGAATTCAATTTGATTCACGTCAAGAAGCGCTAACGGCTCATCAATAATCAGCACATCCGGATTTTTGGACAACGCTATCACAATCTCCAGAAGTTTTTGAGTTGCCAAATCCAGTTTTTTCACCTGACTCAACGGATCCACCTTCAAACTGTACTTATCAAGCAATTCAACGGTCTTTTTTCGGACTTTTTCCCAGTCAATATAGCGAAAGGGGCCGATTTGATGATAGTATTCCCTATCCAAAAAGACATTTTCATAGACTTTCAATTCCTGTAACAGTCCCGTCTCATGATAGACCATTTCGATCTTATAGGATTGACTGTCCACGCGGCCCGAATCCGGCGTCATCTGACCTGCAATCAGATTCAGCAGCGTCGTTTTGCCTGCACCGTTTGTACCTATCAATCCGTAGGCTATGCCTTCATGCAAGGTTAGAGACTCTACATCGACGGCAACCTTATTGCGAAATGATTTTTTAAGTTGTAAAACCTCAATTCCCCTAACTGCCATGGTTCACTCCTAACTAGACTTGAGACAACATAGAACTATGAACAGTTATATTGTTCTCGAAATAGTACTTTTTAAACTGCTCAGGTATTCGCTTGTCAGTGACGACCGATTCAACACCATTCAACGGAGCCATCTTGACCAGACTCCGTTTATTGAACACCGAACTGTCCGATATGACGATCATATCCCTCGAAACCGACTTCAGCTTTTTATACAATCGCAGTCGGTCTTTATCATTCATCGTATAACCTACATCCAAATCGATCCCATCCACACTGATGAACACCTTTTCGATCAACAATTCATCCAGCTGGTCATATTCCGTCACATTCCCCGAAGCCTCATCCAGTTCGCCTCCAACCATAACCACTTTATGCCTGGCATCTTTGAACAGTCGGAACGCCACCTCGATGTTGTTGGTCACAATCACAAGACCTTCAAGATCCGTCAGCTGCCGGATCAATGCTTTACCTGCATCACTGCCGTCGATGAATATGGTATCCCCGTCTGATATAAGCATCGAAGCGGTCCGTGCAACATCCAATACCGCATCATCCACTTCTTCTTCGCTGTCCCGGGTCGGTTTGACCGTGCTGTAACTGGGTGTCACCATTTCCTCATTCAAAATGGCACCACCATAGGTCTTGACAACCAGGCCTTCTTTTTCCAGCTTGTCAAGGTCCCTACGAATGGTCACTTCAGATACATTCATCTCCTTGCTCAGTTTAACGACTTCCACTGATTTATTCTTGATAATCAGCTCTCTGATTGTCTGTAATCTTTCAATACCAAACATACACTCACCTACATTTATATTTGAGATTCATGGATCTCATCACCTTTATCAGTTACATACTGGCTAAAAATATTCAACAGCAGCAATATCCCAAGTATCGCATCGATGATTTCCGTATCAATATCAGCAATGCTCAATATTCTGATCACCAAATTGAAAAGAACCAGGGAAATCACCACACCTAAGATACTACCCTTTCCTCCGTTGATGCTCACACCGCCAATCGTCACCACAACGATACTGATCATCAGATATGACGCTCCATAATCCGCACGAATGGAGTTATATCTTGCCATCATGACAATCGCTGCGACACCCAGTATAACACCGGACAGTACATATACGAGGAAAATGATCCTTGACACCGGTATGCCCGAATAGACTGCCGCTTCTTTGTTCTTACCGATACGGTACAATTGCTGTCCGAAATTCTTATGCTCCAATAATATGAACAATAGAACTGCCGTGACAACAAAAATGATCAACGGCACGGGAATCCCCAGTACAGTAGCATTGCCGATATGAGTCAATCCTCCACCGAATCCCGAAACCGCGCTTCCTTTTGTCAGATTGAGGCCTATCCCTCTAAAGAGCATCAGTGTACCCAAAGTGGTCAGAATCGGAGGCACTTCAATATAGCTGATGATAAAGCCATTGACTGCACCTGCAATTGCGCTGACTGCCAGGATGGTCATGATCCCAAGCACAAGGGAAATTAACCCCATATCCCCGGTTCCCGTCATAACAAGTCCACCGATGATTCCGGCCAATGTTGTTGTGGAAACCACCGACAGATTGATACCTGATCCGATAATGCATATCGTCAGGGCCAGGGAGATCAGTCCGACTTCCGGTAATTGATGGCCTAGTATATTTAGAGTGGAAAGGGATAAGAACGCTCTGCCGAATACTATACTGCCAAAAACAATCGTCCCGCCAAGGATAATCAACAGTCTTTTTTCATGCCGATTAATCATGGATACTCACCCCTTGTCCTGATAGTTTTTGCTCCGTCAATTTTCGCTTGACCATATCATAGCTGACGATACAGATGATGATAGCTCCAACAAGCATGTCATGCCAAAATGCAGGAATCCTCGCAAAAACCATACCGCTTCTCAATACGATCATAAACGCAGCTGCAAAAAAGTTCCGATTACCGTTCCATAGCCACCCATGATATTCAACCCGCCGATAATCACAATGACAATCAGTTCGAATTCAATGTTGCTATACGCCTGAGCATTGGTTTGCCCTAACAGTGTCATCTGCATGAAAGCTGCCATTCCTGCACATAATCCACTGTAAGAATAGGCAAAGATCAGGGTCTTATACTCGTTAAGTCCCTTTCGTCTGGCTATCACCGGGTTTCCACCGACAGCATAGATCTTCCGACCCAATTTGGAATAATTCAGTATATATATGGTCACCAGTACCACCATAAGAATCATCAGATTCTGCATCTTTGCACTGATGAAAACACCTTGAGCACCATAATTCACCAATTCATTGCCTGCGGACGGATTCATCCTAAACCAAAATCTGGATACGCCTCTATAGATACTGAGCATCGCCAATGTGACGATGATGGAAGACACCTTCATTCGTGTGATAAACTGGCCGTTGAGATATCCGAACAGCGTTCCTGCCAAGGCTCCGATAACCAGCAAAGCAAATATCGGCAACTGAATATAACTCAGCAAAAACGACAGGATCACACTGGTCATCATCATCATGCCACCGACAGACAGATCGATGCCGCGCATGATCATCAGCGGCAGCACCCCTAAGGCACAGATGAAATATACGCTGTTATTTCCGAACAGTTCGACCAGGAATTCCATACTGGCAAAATTCCTGTTGACCGCCGATATGATTGACCATATCAGAACAGTCAGCAAAACGATATAGCCTTCTCTTTTATAATGTACAACTTCCTTCAATCTCATAACAACCTCGTTTATTCTCCTTGAGAACCATAATGTTGATCAAGCTCAAAACGACCTTCATCAGCTATGGTTAAAAATCAAAGTCATCTACATTGTCTTTCGTGAAATCTAGGGGTTTGCCCATAATGATGATGGATTCTCTCTCAATATATGCAACAGGACCGATATGCCCATATGTCTTATTATCTTGAAGCGTTACCTCTCCCAGCAAGTCATCGACAACCCGTACCGCCAAATATCCCAGATCATAAGGATTCCATAGCGTAACGCTAACTGCCGCACCACTCTTCAGATATTGATTCATATCATTAGGCATGGCCAATCCATAAAGTTTTATGTTCTCTTTTTCCCCATGAACTTCGATTGCCCTTGCGGCTCCCGGAACCGCCACTGTCGATAGAGCTGCAATCGCTTTTAACTCCGGATAAGCCTGTATGAGATTTTGCGTTTGTGAATATGCCTCCTGCTGGTTTTCATTGGTCGGAATAACCGTCACCAGTTCCATATCAGGATATTTCTCTTCCTGCCTTATTTTCATCCACTGGATCCAGGTATTCTGATTGGATGCTGTCATGGAGCTGTCAGAATGGCAAACTGACCTTCACCATTGACACCGCTGGCAACATTATCCATTAAATGCTTACCCAAGACTTCTGAAGATACTTGGGACACAAAAGCTTCCCTTGCATCCACATCAACATCCGCATCATAGGTAACTACCAGTATTCCTGCTTCCCCCGCCTTTTTCAGTACCGGTTCAATTGCGGCGGAATCAATTGGAGATATCAAAATAACATCCACACCTTTAAAAATCATATCCTGAATGATATTGACCTGTAAAGTCGCATCTGCTGTGGATGGCCCTTTATACAGCAATTTCAATCCAAGTTCTTCACACGCAGCGGATGCACCTTCTGCGCATAAGTCGAAATAGCTGCTGCCAATGACCTTCGGTATCATTGCAACCTGAATCGCCGCATTTTCATCCGTTTCTTCCGAACATCCTGATAGAACAATCATGAACGCCAACAACATTGACATCAACAATCCCATATGTTTTCTTCTCATGATACCAACTCCTTAACTTCTGTTACCTCTAGTATATATGTTCGATTGTGAATAGTCAATTCACAATCGAACTAAACTAAAACGCTTGATCTACTACAGCCGACAAAATGTGTTTTGATATGATGGCCATCGGTCCGATAGTACTGAAGCTTTATTTCGCATGACTTATATGCTACTATCATTATATGAACTCGATGCGTTTTGTACAAACCCAGATAACAGGAGATAGGATAGTGGACCTTTCAACAAAGTCAAACACATACAACTTCATGAAATCATCCCTTATCCGCATCTGCTCCAAGCATGACATCTTGGGCGGATTCAGCACGGGGCTTCGTATCAATCCCCATTATCAGCTTCACTATATTTGTTCCGGTGAAGGCTTGTTCAGCATCTCCAATAGTCGCTACCCGGTCTCCAAAGGTGACCTGCTCATCTGGGCTCCCGGCGAAGAACATGTGATAGAATCGGATTCCGGCAATCCGTTGACCGTCATCGGCATACAATTCGATCTGACCCACAACTTCAGGAACCATATCTATCCCCTCGTTCATTACAACCGGGAAAGCTTTAAGATCGACTACGTCAACGAAATCATTGAGTTCACTGATGCACCTTCATTCTCCACCTATACCAGGCTCCACCTATCGGCCATCAAGGAATTCTATCTCGATAGCATTGTCCATGAATATGAGCAGCAAGGCCCATTCTTCTCTACAAAAAGCTCCGCTTTGTTAAAATGCCTTTTGGTTGAAATGCTCCATGAACAATCCGTTCACAAGCTTCAGCATAACACGAAGAATAAGAACATTCAGGACATCATCGACTACCTGCATCTTCACTACAACGAACCGCTGTCCAATAGCCGGCTAGGCAAACATTTCGGTTTTCATCCGAATTACCTGAATCACCTGGTATCCGAATTTAACGTCCATGCCCCTTCAGCAATATCTGATTCACATACGCCTGAACAAAGCCATGACCCTCCTTCAGCACACCGATATGAGCATCAGCGAAATCGCATCGGAAGTCGGGTACAACTCCGTCCATTATTTTTCACGTCATTTCAAGGACAAGATCGGCATCCGTCCGTCAAAATTCAGATAACACTTATTATATCTTTGTTTTGTACAAATATAACTTTGTTCCATTCATTTATACAGGTTGATAAATCCTTTATAATTAAACTAAATATTCAATTATAATTCAATGCAACTCAAAGATGAAAGGAAGTTATAATATGCAAAAGAACTCCAAACCGAACATTCTACATATTTTGTTGACCAGATGCGTTTTGATACGATCGGTGCACTTGGCAACAAAATCATCAAGACGCCCAATCTTGACAGACTGGTAAAAAGCGGTGTAGCCTTCACCAACGCATACACGCCGTCTCCGGTTTGCATCGCAGCAAGATGTTCCATGATCTATGGGCAATATCCGATGAATACAGGAACCTACGAAAACTCACCAATGCCTGAGGATGACCGTGAATCGTTTATGGATGGTCTTCGAAACAGCGGCTATCATACCTATGGCATCGGAAAATGTCATTTTGCACCGGATTCCGAGGCACTGCGCGGATTCGAATACAGGGAACGCCAGGAAGAACTCACCGACTGCGGGCTCGACAAAGAGCCTTATCTTCAGTTGTTGAAGGAACGGGGTTTTGACCACGTATGTGAACCTCATGGCATTCGCGGCGAGATGTATTACACTCCCCAACCGTCACAGCTTCCGGAATCACTCCACCCGACCAACTGGATCAGAGAGCGCACCCAGAACTTCATCAAGAACCAGGAGAACACCGACAAACCCTGGTACCTTTTCTCAAGCATCATCCATCCCCATCCACCGTTTACACCACCGAATCCTTGGCACAAGATCTATCGCAGCGCATTGATGCCGCTGCCAATGGTTCCCGAAAACGCTGAATCGCTTCATACCTATGTCAACAAATGTCAAAATCGATATAAATATAAGGACCAAGGTCTGGATAAAAATCTACTGCGGAGTATGAAGGCCTATTATTACGCATGCATTTCATTTCTGGATCATCAGGTGGGGCAAATGCTTGAAACCCTGGAGGAGACCCATCAACTGGATAATACCCTGATCGTATTCACAAGCGACCACGGCGAGCATCTCGGTGACTACAACTGTTTCGGCAAACGCAGTTCCATGATACGGCAGCCAAAATCCCATTAATCGTAAGCATGCCGGGCAAGTTCGAAGGCGGAAAGACCTGTGATACTCCGGTGAGCCTCATCGACTTGGCTCCTACCTTCATGAACCTCGCCAACGGATCAATCGCCACCCATGATCTTGACGGTGAAGACTTATACGACATCATGACAGGCGCCTGTCCCAGAGACACCGTCTTCGGTCAGCTCTCCTACTACGATGAAAGCGATGTCGTGGAAGATTCAACAGCGGTCAGCGAAGACCTTCGCAACGACGACGACATGTGGAGAGCCAGCACATCGACTTACATGGCTGTGACTAAAGACTGGAAATATTTCTATAGTGCCGCTGACGAGCAGGAATACCTGTTTGATAAGGTTCACGACGAAAAAGAAACCCGCAACACAGCAGGCATCGTTTTCAACAGGGATAACTTGTTGGATATGAGACAGCGAACGATGAACTTCCTCAAAAAAGGCGATGAGATCACCGGAATTAACGGAGACCAATGGAAATCTTTCGGAAAGAAATCCGTCTCCAATGACCCTGATACCGGGCTCTTGATACAAGACACCATCATGTCTTGGGTTAAAAATGAAGTTCCCGGATATACTACTCACGCGTTAAAGAGAATGTTCTGACAATATCTTCAAGCAGTGATAAGGCACCCCAAAAGCTGAATAATAGCTTATGGGGTGCCTTTTGTCATTCTAGTCAACTGATAAACTACCATTTCATAATCAACTCTGCTTGTACCGACCATGATTTCAAATTCTGACTCCTTATATCTGTAAACTAAAGGCCTTCTTTCTCATCAACATAAGGTTCTCTCTTGGTAATTGACGGCAATGGTCCTCTCATTATATAACCGCCTGCTGTCAGCTCCCTAGGTTCCAATCCCTCCAGAATAACTGTCGCTTTGCCGCCAAAGGGTACCGTAACTTCATAGGTCACACCCTCATCATCCAAGGTCCAGCTGCTGCGATAAGTCCCTACAGGAGAATCAAAAGTACATCCTGCATGTGTCATTCGACGATCCGGCAGAGGTTTTATGGTTACAGCTCTAAAGCCAGGCTCATCCTCAGAAGGCCTAAGACCGCACATGTACTTATACATCCATTCCACAACAGAACCGTAGGTATAATGGTTCATACTATTCATGCCTTTCGGATTCACTTTACCATCCGGCATCACTGAATTCCAACGCTCCCAGATGGTTGTTGCACCCATGTTAACCTCATAGAGCCAGCTTGGCATATCCTCATTCAGCAGCAGCGTATAAGCCATATCATTCAACCCATTCTCCGACAGTGCCGAACATAGATAAGTGGTCCCGACAAAGCCTGTGGTCAGATAAACATGGTTTCAATCAATTGCTGCTGAAGATCTTCAATAATCCTCTGACGAAATGCATTCGGCACCAGATCCATGTACAGTGCTATGACTTTAGCCGTCTGGGTATCTGTGACACACCTGCCATTAGGTGAAAAGTATTCTCTAAGCATGGCTTCTTTAATCTCTTTAGATAATTGTTCATAGGTGTTCCGGTCTTCTGTATAGCCAAGAACCTTGGCTGCCTTTGACACCATCTCAGCAGAGTGCGCATAATAGGCCGATGCGATGTAGTGGTCATCTGTCCCGCCAAAAGGTCCTTCGGAATCCTTATAATTATCCAGTGCCAGCCAGTCGGCGAAATGAAATCCAGTTGTCCATAAGCGGTGAGCACCAGATGCATCGTCTTGCTTCTTGATGTGGTCAACCCAGCCTTTCATGGCATCGTAGTGGGCTTCAAGCAAGGCTGCATCCCCATAGAACCGATACAGGGTCCAGGGTAGAATGGTTGCCACATCCCCCCAGGCACAGGAACTGTGTTTGGAAATGATGGCTTTGGGATTATCCGTCTTAATGAGAGGAATAATGAAGGGAATACCGCCATCAAGGGCACTTTGCTCATAAACCAAGTCTTTCATGTACTTGCTGTAGAAGCCTGCAGTATGCATATTGAAGGAGGCCGTCCCCGAAAATGCCTGGGTATCCCCTGTCCATCCCACCCGTTCATCACGCTGAGGGCAGTCTGTCGGCACATCAACAAAGTTACTCTTCTGTCCCCAGAATGCATTGCTGATCAGTTGGTTCACCTTCTCATTGGAAGTCTCAATATACCCTGTGGGATCCAAGGCAGAATACAAGGCATGCGCCTTAAAGCTTGCCAAATCAGCTTCATTTACAGGACCTTCCACCTTCACATAACGATAACCATAAAAAGTGAAATGTGGTCTGAAATGTATCCTTTCCCCATTCGAAATAAAGGTATATTGGGCTTCAGCCGTTCGCATATTCTCCCGGTAAAAGCATCCATCCTGAAGCAATTCGCCATAGGTAAGCTTCAATGCCTCACCTTCAGCAAGGTGAATATCGCCTTCCACCCAGCCTGCATGGTTCTGACCGAAGTCCAGAACCGTTTCCCCATTTTTCGTATGAATGACTTCAGGCTTAAAGGACTCATGCCGTTTCACCGGCAGGCTGAGTCTGTCCTGTATCGGCACCTGTGGTGAATGATCTGCATAGACAACAGGAACATAGTCCCTTCTATTACCTGAAGGATGACACCACCCATCTCCCTCAAGCCTTGCATCATAATCTTCGCCGTAATAGATACTGCTCTTTACAACAGGACTTTTGTGGCAAAGCCAGGTATCATCTGTAACGATCATCTTTTCACTGCCATCTGCCAAGGTCATATGGATTTCTGCCTTTACAATAAGTTCGTCACCATAAGGTTTCGCTTCGATACCTGACCATCCAAGGGGTCCTCTGTACCACCCATCCCCCATGATGAAACCTATCGTGTTAAGTCCTGTGGTCAAATACGGAGTCAAATCATAGGTGTGGCTCTGCAGCCAGTGATCGTAACTGTGAAAGCCCGGCGCCAGATACTCATCACCAACCTTTGCGCCATTACAGTAGAGCTCATAGACCCCTAGCCCTACCATATAGATTCTAGCCGAAACAACCTCAGTAAGATCAATGTCTCTGATGATCTGCGGTGACGCGTCAAATGGTGCTCTGATCCATGCAGCGGTCCAAGATGTCTCCATTTTCCCCGTTTCAAAAAGGATCTGGCCTGACTGCTGTCGCCGTCATCTGCGGTAACCTCAACCTGCCAATAATACCTTGTCATGGGCATCAAATCGATGTCCGGGTGGAAGGCGACACTGTCAAGCTGTCCTTTACCACTGTCATAAACGATTGTGCTAAAGTCACTTTCCGTTGAGATCGTAATCCTTGCAAAAGCTTGCTCTTTTCCCGTTGATTCAGTGATCCATGACAGTGTCAGAGGATCAAATGTATAGCCCATAGGAGTTTCTATATGATTGGTACGCAGTTTTCTGATATGCATAAATACCTCCCTATTCTATCAACAGATTTAAGCTCTCTACAGTTACACTGCTGGTACCGACCATGATGGTAAAGGTACCCTTTTCAAGGTTGGGCTGGTAATCCCGTCCTGTGAACATAAATGCCTCCGGCTTTAGACAAAAGCAGACTGTTTTCTCCTCACCCGGTGCCAAAGTAACCCGTTCAAAGCCTTTTAGCAGCTTCTGCGGCCTTGTCACTGAAGCAACATCATCTCTGATATAGAGTTGTACCACTTCATCCCCGGTTCTGTTGCCGGTATTGGTCACCAAAACTGTCACCTCTACATCATCACCCATTTTTACAACCGGCTTGGCCAATGTTAAATTATCAAGCTCAAAAGTTGTATAGCTGAGACCATAACCAAAGGGAAACAGTGGCCCCTCCACTTCAAAGATATAGTCTTTTAGGGTACCTGTAGGTTTTGACTGTAATAGGCAGGCAGATGGCCGGCTGATCTGGCTATGGTCACCGACAGCTTTCCGCCGGGATTCACATCACCGAACAACACATCGGCCACGGCATGTCCTGTCTCCTGTCCCAGATACCAACCCTGGATCACTGCATGGGCATGATCGTACACATAGGTCGAAGAAATGGGCTTACCACTGATGAACACCACAATCGTTGGGGTACCTGTCTCAATAACCCTCCTGACCAATTCTGTCTGTTGACCAACCATGTCCAGGTGCGCATTGTCTCCATAGTGCTTCATTAGGGTTACCGCTTCGCGGCTGGTGCTTGGAGAACCGCCGATACAGACGACAGCCACTTCAGATGCTTTGGCTGCTTCAACAGCCTTATTGATTTCGGCCTGTTCCTCTTCCAAGGTATATGTCCCCGGATTGTCCAGAATCAATTCCGTCTCGGTTTCAATGACATTTGCACTCTTGGTGATATGACACCCCATCTCATAACGTACCTGACATCTCTGCCCGACTTTGGCACGGATACCATCCAGAATACTGGTACCTACATTTGGTCGAGTGCTATAATAACTGAATTCAACAGGATCCGCATTGGGACCGATTACCGCAACGAATTTCAAAGATGATAAATCCAACGGCAATGTATTGTTGTCATTTTTCAGGAGAATCATGGTTCGATCAGCCGCTCTTTTTGCCAAAGCCTTATGGGCATCACAGTTCACCAGATCTGCCGCCTTTTGGGGGTCAACATCTATCTGTTCAAAGAGGCCCAGCTCGAACTTCAACTTCAGTATTCTTCTTACAGCTCTGTCAATCAAGGTCTTAACCTCTTCCGATTTCTCTGCAGCAGATAATAGGGCTTTATATGCAGAGCCTTTGGGGATATCCATATCCAAGCCGGCCTTAAGAGCTCTTACTGAAGCACCTTCGGTATCTTCCTCTACATGATGTAATACATCAAGACGTGACGCGTCGTCATAATCACTGATGACGATACCATCAAAGCCCCATTCCCCTCGTAATACATCTGTTAAAAGCCATTCATTACCGTGGCAAGGGATTCCGTCGATCTCCGAATGGGAAGGCATGATGCCTTTAGCCTTTGCTTCCATAACCGCCGCTGCAAAAGGCGGCAGAATCTCGTCTCTAAACATTCTCATGGGAATGTCTGTAGGACCGAAGTTCCTGCCGCCGGCACACTGACCATAACCGGCGAAGTGTTTTGGAGATGAAACGATGTGTCCGGGTTCGACCCCATTTGCACCGCCCTGAAGACCCTTGACAACCGCCACACCCATTCGAGTGACCAGATAGGTATCTTCGCCAAAGGTCTCTTCAATCCTTCCCCATCTTGGATCACGACCGATATCAAGTACAGGTGTAAATGCCTGATGTCCGCCTCTGGCTGCCGTTTCCTTCCCTATTGCCCCATAGACCTCTTCTACCATGGCAGTGTCAAAGGAACCTGCCAGTCCAATAGGTCTTGGGAACATGGTGGCACCTTTGGACAAATGACCCATCAAACATTCTTCCTGGGATAGCACAGGAATCTGCAGTCTGGTGTTTTCTCGGATATGTTTCTGAAGCATATTCCTATAAATGGCACTTTTCTCGGCGTTGAGGCTCTTTCCAGGTAATTGGAATGATCCGATGCCCTGTTTGAGAATTTCAATCAATGCCTCATTCTGAAGCTTGCCGGTTCGGACAACAACGTCCAGCTCATCTTCTTCAATATGCAGGGCATTGGTATCAATGGATACGGTCTGAGCCACCTTTTCTTCCAGGGTCATCTGACCAAGCAAGTCTTCGACTCTCTCTTCAGCCGGTAACAATGGATTCTTATAATCCGCTTTTTCTTCAATATCATTTTATTCTCCTACGGTCAGCATTAGCTCTGTTTTCTAAATTCACTGATGGATTTACCTGTGTATTTCTTAAACGAATTGCCAAAGTAATTCGGATCCAGGTATCCAACTTCCTCAGCAATTTCATATGCCTTCATATCCGTTGTCCTAAGCAATACGATACTGCGTTCCATCCGATGTTTCAGGATATAGTCACCTAAAGTCATCCCTGTCTGTTCTTTGTAAATACGGCTCAGATAACTCTTATTCAAATGGAATTTATCAGAGATGATATTGAGTGACATGTGTTCTTTCAGGTTGTCATCAATATATTGATTGATTTTGTTCAATAATGGACATCTGTTTATTCGTATGTCCCAAATTCACGAATTTGCAGACATCAATGACATAGGATTGTATCACCGATTTTATTTCCGGCAGCGAATCCCCTTGAAGATAGCCTCAAAGGGCTCTTCACCTGTTGCTTTTTTATCCTCGATGTTCATACCGATCTCCGTCATGGCACCGATGATCAGCATGACAAGCTGTATGGCCTTTAATCGAAATGATTTGATCTGGATATTGCCGTGATACATCATTTCATCAAATACCTGCTCTGTTAATTTTAAAGCTTCCTCCTCGATTCCACCTTTAATATACAGGGATAATTTATCCTGCCATGTTTCACTCAGTCTGTTTTCATTTCTAACTGAAATCACCAAATCATCATAGTTGATAATCTGATTGATTCCACTGACAATTTTGTATGACAGGGCTTCTGTCGCTTCCTTATAGGAAATTTTAATCCTGTTGATGCCTTCATACCAACCACCAATGCCTATGGTCACACCAATTCCGGGATGCCTTAATACATGGCGTTTGATCAATTCGAGTCTTTTGTTCATCTCTGATGTGTTGCCATTATCGCTGTTCAATAACACAATGTTGTTTGTGTTATCAATAAATGCTTCAACACCTGGTAATTCAGCCATTGCCGTTCTTATGTAATCAATGAACAAATAGCACAGATACGGTCCTTGCTGTTCTATACTCAGCTCCTCGGGATTGCTTGCAGCAATCTCTATAACCGTCACTTGAAAGCATATTGATTTTGTATGTATACCGGTAAAATTTTTCTTTCTGATATAATCCTGTTCATCGATATGGTTATACAGTAGATCTACCAAAAACTTTTCTTTCAGGTAAGGACGTTCCTTTTCCAACTGTTCAACCAACCAGTTATAACTGGCTTTCATCTCCCGTTCACTTTCAATCAAACTATAGACACTTATCAGTGTCTTTTCAATCTCATCCTCATCGATGGGCTTTAGAATAAAGTCAAAGACGCCTGCTTTAATACCCCTTTGAGCATATTCGAAATTATCATGCCCTGTGATAACAACGACCTTCACATCAGGATACTGTGACAGTATTCGCTCACTGAGTTCAAGACCATCCATGTATGGCATATAGATATCTGTCAATACCAGATCCGGTAGATCAACCTCTAGATACTCCAAAGCTTCTTCTGCATTGTTCGCCTCTCCAACAACGGAATATCCGAGTTCTTCCCAATCTATACTCATCCTAATGAGGGCTCTGGTACTTTCTTCATCATCTACAATGAGAACTTTTAATTTTTCAAGCATTTTGATCACCACCATCGATTTCTTCAGTGTGATTTTTACTTATTATCACATCTGCGGGAATTATAATCGAAATCTTTGTACCCACACCTCTTGAACTCTCAATACGAACGTCCGCTTTCTCACCATAGAATATTTTAAGTCGCTCAATCGTATTATTGACACCATAACCGCCCAGTTTGACTTTGTTGTCTCTATCTTTTGACAATATGTCAACATCAAAACCAACACCATCATCTTGAACAATAAACTTGATTGTATCGTGCTCTCTATATATCATCACTTTGATGATTCCCTTTTCACCTTAGTCTTATGCCATGATACAGAGCATTCTCGACAAGCGGCTGCAAAATCAGTCGAAGAATCTTAAATTCTGCCAGAGCCGGATCCAAATAAGTCTGCATTTGAAAAAGATCATTGTACCTGTAGCTTTGAATTTTCATGTAATTGACGACAATATCCATCTCTTCTGAAATACGAATGGTCTCTTCACCTTTACCCAAACTGTTGCGATAAAACTTTCCGAGAGCTTTGACCGCCTGAAAAGCCATTTCATTCTCACCTTTTTTTTGATAATAATTTAATTGTATCAAGCGTGTTATATAGAAAATGCGGCTTTATTTGAGATTGCAATAACTCTAATTCCTTATTTCTTAAACTCTTTTGTTCTTCGATTTTATTCTCAATCAGAGCGCTGATTTTCTCAGTCATCGCATTATATTCATATTCCAATTGATTCAATTCATAGATGTCCGAATGAAGATGTATGATTTCAAGATTATCACCATTGCTCTTTATTTTTTTTATCATCTTATTCATCGGCCTGATAAAAAATCTGGAAAAAAGAGCAACGCCTGCAAAAATGAAGATCAGGTTCACAAGATAGATGATGACAGTTGCTGTTCTGAAATTTGCAGTTTCATCGCTGGTTTGGTCCAAAGAAATAACACCGACAATATACCAGTCCAAGTCTTCCATCCAATACGACGATACCAGAAAAGAATGACCGTCATTATACACTTTGTCTGAAATATATCCCTCATTCTTTTTCATGACAGAGTGATAGGATACTGGACTTTCTTCCAATATCCCTGAATGGATTGCAACTTCATTATCCGCAACGATGAACAGATCTCGGATTTTGTTATCCGTTCCGTCTTCCTGCTCACTTACCAAAAATGATGTAGGAATGTTGAGTACAAGAATTCCTATGATTTCTTGAGTGTTCAAGTCCTTAATAGCTCTTGCAAAAGATATAAACGCAGGATCACTGGTGCTACTGAAAAAATCTTCACCATTCAGATGAAATGAATAACTGCCGTTACCTTTTATCGCTTCTTCAACAACCGACGAGTGCCTATAGTCTGGATTAACAACCTCGTCTTTATCTTGGAAAGCACTATAAAGATTGCCTTCCATATCTGCTAGATATATCTCACTAATGAAGGGTGTTGATTCCATTAAAATATTCAAGTTCAGCAAAAGTGCCTGACGTTCCAGAATGTTATCCTTATCTTCATCCAACACACTTTGTACCTTCTCATTACTGATGATTAGCTTTGAATAAGAATTGACACTATTCACGACACTCTCGATATTGGACTTCACATAGTCTGTTGTCTGTTTGTTCACTTTGCTGATAGAATCAAAAATCAGTCGGTCGTTGATATACCGATAAACAAGACTGCTTCCGATAATTGAAATCAATACTATGACCATCGAATAAAGCAGCACTTTATTATTCATCTTCCTGGGCAATATCTTTCTCACAATATTCATATCAACGAGGACTCCTTTATCCTTATCCTTTAACCGCTCCTGCTATCAAGCCTTTTTGAATTTTCTCACTTGAGAACAGGTAAACAATGATGATAGGAACTGATGCGATCATCAATCCTGCCCCTATCACACCCCATTCGCTCAAATATTCTCCTGTCAGTGATTTAATCCCGACAGTCAATGTTTTCAGTTCCGGTTTATTGATAAAAACAGTTGCCATCATCATTTCATTCCAAGAGTTTTTGAATGTAATAATCGTAATTGCTGCCAAAGCAGGTTTGATCAACGGTAATACGATAATATAAAAAAATTCTATAGATGCTCGCGCCATCTATGGCTGCTGCTTCTTCCAAATCCCTTGGTATAGCAATGATAAAACCTGATATGATCATGATCGCCATAGACAGTCCAAAGGCCGTATAGGGCAAAATCAGTGCCATCCTTGTGTTGAGCATCCCTAATTTCTTGAGGACAATGAACAAGGGCAATAAACCCGCATGAATAGGTATCATCAATCCCATCAAGAAATAGACATAAGCTGCCTTTTTAAGCTTCCACTCCATTCTTATGACTGCATAGGTCACCATCGATGCTAAAATCAATACCAGCGCAACCGTCAATCCGGAAACAATGACACTATTGAAAAAATATCGCCCTACACCACCTCTCGTAAACGCAAATGTATAGTTTCCCCATACAACGGGTGACGGTAAGGCAAAACTGCTTTTACCGAATATCTGATTATTGTCTTTAAGGGAGAACAGCACCAAAAAACCAATGGAACTATCTGAATGACTGCTATGATCGCCAAAAACAATACTTGGTAATTACTCTTAAGTTTCTTATCATTTTCTTACACCACCTATATCGTCATGACCATTAATTGCCTACATAATCTTCTGAATTCCTAAAGATCCATTGAATCATCAAAGTCAGAATCATACATTCAACAAAAATGAAGAATCCAATAGTACTTCCAAGTGAATATCTGCCACGCATAAACAAAATATCAATAAGCAACGTACTTGGAACTTCTGTTGCATGTAATGGACCACCATTTGTCATAACATAAATCATGTCAAAAACCTTCATGGATCCGACAACGGCGAAGGTGCTGCATATTTTTAATATCGGTGTCAGAAGAGGAATCTTAATATATAAATTCAGTTTCCATCCGGTTGCACCATCAATTTTGGCGGATTCCACGATACTGTCAGGAATATTCTTGATACCTGCATACAAGAGAAGCATATAATAGCCCGCAAATTGAAAATGATTGGAATGATCACTGCGACCAATGCTTTATCCGGATCTGCAAGCCACATGCCTTTATACTGCTCCAAGCCGACCAGTTCCAGAAACTGATTCAGCATTCCATACTTTGGATGATATAACTTCATCCATAGTTGTCCGATGACGACTGCAGATAAGATGAACGGTATGAAATAAACGGTCCTGAAGAATTTCTCGCCTTTGACACCCTCTGCCAACAGTAATGCAAGGATAAGACCTAAAGGTATCTGTATCAGTAAAGATGCCAGCGCAATTTTTACCGCATTGAATATTGCAGGCAAAAAGCCGATATCTTTTTTGATGAACAGTTCAATATAGTTCCCAAAACCGTTAAACACCGGCTCCGTAATACCATCCCAAGAAAACAGACTATAGTAGAATGACATAACGACGGGTATGACAACAATGACTGAGAATAATACAAATGACGGCAATACGAATATCATAATGGCTGTTTTGTTTGAAAATGTCTTATTCATCGTTAACCCCTTTATAACATCACCCAGGCCCATATGAGCCCAGGTGATGAAACGATCTACTTTTTGTTGCTTATCGCTGTCATGCCTTCCATGTATTCTTCCGGTGTCTTAACACCTGCAAAGAGCTCTAAAGCCAGGTTCTTATGCGTTTGAGCATCATCACCGTCCATATATGTATCCCACCAGATGACAAATCCTTCCGAGTCTGAATAGAGATCATACAGGTCAGTGAACACAGGTGCCATACCCGAGTAATCTTTCTCAACATTCCAAACCGGGAATAGAGATCCATCACTTTCACATAACAATTTTGTAAATCTTTCTACAACCCATACTGCTTCCTCTTTATGTTCAGTACCGCTGGATACCATGTAACCGTCTCCGGTACCGCCTAACATATCCTTATCATGACCATTGCCGACACCTGGGAATCTCTTGACAACAAGACTATCTGCTACCGGATTCTTCGGATCCGAAAACGCCGGCGCTGCCCAACTGCCCATAAAATACATCGGCGCATTACCATTCATGAATTCAGCGTCAGCCTCAGGATTGTCAAGTCCAATGGCACCTTCAACAAATGTGTTGGCATCTGCCAGTTCCCGGATCTTCAGAGCTGCATCCATGAAGCCCTGCTGGTCGAATGAAGTATCTTTCTTAAGTGCACTGATAGCCGCATCTGCACCAACGGTCTGTACTGCAAGTATATCATATAGCCACATGACCGGCCAAATACGTTTCCCTGGTGCCAACAGCGGTTGAATACCGACTGCATTGAATTGTTCAACCGCTGTCAGTAATTCATCATATGTATCAGGAATCTTAATTCCATGTTCTTCAAACAAGGCACTGTTGCAATAAAGTACACCCATTTTAACTTCTACCGGTAATGCGTAGATACCATCATAGGCACCATTACCGGAGCGAACAGCACCCATATTCAGGTTGTCCATCGCATCCTGGCTCAGGTAGTCATCTAATTTCAGAATACTCCCCGAATCAACGAAGCCTTTGGAATAACCAGGCAGCCAGGTATAGAAGATGTCGGGCATTTCGTTGGCTGCCACCGCTGTCTTGATCTTTGTCTTATATGCATCACCATCTGATGTGCTTAGATTGATTTTGATATCCGGTCTTTCAGCCTCAATGGTGTTGATCGCATTTTCTATGGCCGCAGAGGCCTTGTCATCACCGGCAGAAGCAATTGCCCATAGGTCGATTTCTATTGTTTCCGCCTTCTCATCGGCAGCACCATTTGTTTTTGAAGCTTCCTTTTTTTCACTATCAGTTTTTTCTTGTGTCGGTTCACTGTTGCCACAGGCTGCAAGTGAACCTATCATAACCATTGCAAGAAAAACTCCCCAAAATTTTGTTATAACCTTTTTCATATAAACTCCTTTCGTCAACACAATATATTTGGTACATTTATAGCATAACACGTTAATATACTCAAACGTACTAACAATATTGACTGTAATCATGATGATATTCACTATTTGTCTATGCTCTTTGTCGGACAACTCTCTTGATTCCAATCTTGTGTTATCCTGACTGTACTATTACTCTTGTACAGCAGAACAGAAATGAAAAGCCACCCTCCAAAATGGAAGGTGACTATATTTCATTACCTTTATATTTATTCCGAAGTAATTGTTTAGACTTTGCCGTAAAGTTGATCATACCATAGAAAATTAAAGTATTTCTTTTGATTTGTATCCGTTGTGTAACCTGATATCTCCGGTATGGTTCCTACAGGATCTTGAAACAACAGGTATGCATCTGGGTCCGACGGCATTTCCTTAGTTGGATGAACTCTCCATGTCCCGTTTTCAAAAGGTGTTTCATACCCCTCTTCAAGAAAATGCTGTATCGTCTGTTGACGCATTTCTTTCACTTTTTCATAATACAGCGGATTCAATGCTTTGTTTCTCGTCTCATCCGGATCATTCTTCAGATCAAACAAAAACTCCTTTTGATCCGGGGATGAATAGATATATTTGTAGTAGCCATCTGTTGACATATAATTAGCGTAATCACCTTGCTCGTATTGCCCATATATCCGCTCTCGTTCACTGGTGCCCTTAACGACTTCCATAAGATTGATCCCATCCTGAGGTCCTTTGTAATCGATGTTTGCATATTCTAAGAATGTCGGCATAAGATCAACAAGTGTTACCGGCTCATGACACACAATCGCTTTTTCCTCATTTGGACATTTCATGATCATTGGTATTCTGGCTGCACTATCCAAGAAGCTGCGTTTGCCAAAACAATTATAATCTCCAAGGAACTCACCATGATCCGCCGTGAACACAATCATTGTATTCTCCATTAAATCATTCGCTTCCATGTAGTCAAACAGCCGACCCAAATTATAATCCAAATAGGATATTTCTGCATAGTAGTACGCTTTCATCAACTTTATCAGATTGTCATCAATCCCTTGGTCTTTATACTTATAACGATTCTGAAATTTATTCCAAAGAGTCAACAGACCTTCTGAACAATCCGGTCGTTTCGGCAACGGCATATCCGGACCACGATACAGTTTATTCCATGGAACAGGCGGTTCAAATGGTGGATGCGGCTTCTCAAAAGATGTCATCATGAAAAAAGGCCTCTCCTGATCCCTTTTTTCCAAATAATCGATGCTGCAATCTACTGTCCATGCTGTATGATGCAGCTTTGCAGGTAACTGGGAAACCTGTGGAACATAATACATTTCACTTTTTACACCATTCAAGTCCTGGACATGTTCAAACCCATTTCCTGCATAATTCTGATAAAAATCATTCTTCTCCAAAAGATCATATTCATCACAGACCTGACGTTGTGTAAATCCCCATTTCGTACTTAATCCGGTCTCGAAAGTGAAATGCATCTTTCCGACACCATAATTCTGATACCCGTGATCTGCCAAGATCTCCATGAAACTCTTATTGACACTCGGGCTTGGTAGATTTGTATTCTCAAACACACCCGTATGATGAGGCATCAATCCTGTGTGCATTGAATACCTTGCCGGAACACAAACCGGACAAGGCGTATACGCCCGGTTGAAGGTAATCCCGCTTTCTACCAATTCATTTAAAACCGGTGTTTTGATTATCGGGTTTCCTAAAGCTCCTATGGCGTCAAAGCGCATCTGGTCTGTAAACACCAATAGTATATTTTTCATTCCATCCATAATCTGTCAACTCCTTTACTCTTTTTATCTGATACATACCGGACATACAACTCTCATTCTTTATTCTATGACTGGCACTCTGTTGAAATATTTTTGACTCCTGTTAAATTCATCCGCATTTTCGTGTTGCATAACAAATTGAAAGCCTTCTAATAATTCGTCATTCTCATCGATATGATTCTTCAACTTTTGCCATAGCTCATCCTTGATATTTGCATATTCGTCATTTAACGCCAAATTATTTTTTTGGTACGGATCATTGATATTATCAAACAATAACCAGTCCCTGTTATTGGCAGTAACAGCGTATGTATACTGTTTCGTTCGAATGGCTCTCCATTCTGTTCCACCTTTATCCCCCCAGTTGTGTGCCGGGAAATATTCACACAGATATGCACTATCATAACTGTTTGCACTTGGATCGATCAACAGTTCTTCTAAATTCTTCCCGTCTGTTGCCACCGGAAACTCTTCTCCAACCAAACCCGCAATGGTGACAGGCAAATCGTTTAATCCTATCAATTCTTCACACACGCCTGAATAGGTGTGATTATGCCAATATGCAATCAAAGGAATTGCAATGGACTCCTCAAAGGGTACCTGTTTGTCTAACATCCCTTGACTCCCTAACATATCACCATGATCGGATGTGTATATAATAATTGTATTATCATATTGTCCTGTTTCTTTCAGTAATGCAATGAGTTTTCCCACTTGATCATCTATTGCTGAGATATGCCCATAATATCCTTTTGTATTTTTTCTGTATTCTTCTGTGTCAAAATACTCGTTTAGGTTCAATGCTCTTTGAATTTTAAACAGAATTTTATCCATAGTATTTTCTCTCAAAGGGATATTCATATCTTCATATGGCTCCAGATATGATTTGGTAATATCCTGATGTGGATCGTGTGGAGTGGAAAATGAGAGATAAAGCGCCCATGGCTGTTCTTCCTTTCCATTTCTCTTTATAAACTCACCAGCAAGCTCTCCAAATATAATGGGTTCATATCCATCCACTTCATGTTTTACGTCTTCTTCATCATAATAATGACAATCCAAATATTTATGATTGCAATTATGTACTTTCCACTCCTGAAACCCTAAACGTTTATCCTTGGGAATTGCCTGGTCTCTTGGGACACCATTCAAATGCCATTTCCCCATATATCCCGTGTGATAACCTGCTCCGTTGAGCACATCTGCAATACTGACACAATTTGGATTAATTGCCATATCATTCATCAATGCACCATGTTTACTTGGATACAAACCTGTCAGCATGGTTCCTCTGGCCGGTACACATACCGGTGAATTGGAGACACAATGCTCAAAACGCACCCCAAGTGATGCAAGTTCATCCAGATTAGGCGTGGAAACATATTCGTGCCCATAACATCCTAAATCAAATTTTCTATGTTGATCAGAAAAATATACAAAACATTGGGTTTACTCATTTTATCTCCTTTCTATTAGCAAATCATTAGTTTTACAGGACCTAATAATCCAGATGGTTCCTGTAACATTGAACGGTCAAAATAATTATCTCCTTTTGCTTTTGCAAATGTATTAACAACTTCTATTTCAAGCAAATTATCTTTTTCGACGTACTGAGTAATATCATAATCGTATGGAGGAGCAATTTTGCAGCCAACAGCTTTTCCATTTATGAAAACATTGCAGATTTCATATACCTCTCCTAAATACAGGTATACTGTTTTCCCCACGTCCTGAGACTCCAATGTGAATTCTCTATTATACGAAATCACTCCGGAATACTCCGGATAAAGATGATGAGAAGCAATATTCTTTAGTGTTGTCAATTCTTCTATGACTTGACTGTTATCTTTTTGACCGATACAGATTTTCCAGTCATTGTCTAAAATGGTTTCTTTCCCACAAGCAGTCCTTGGTATTGACCTGTGTTCTGCGTTCATACTATTTTGCACATCCACGATAAAGATAGACTGATAGGATGCTAATTCTATACGATATGTATTGGTCTTACCATCTTCCTTATCAAGAGCATACAGCCGGTCTTCCATTGCATCATAAGCTAACCAATTTCCTGCTCTTGGCAAGTGATGCAATTTGAATGAACACAATCGATATCTTCATTGGTTATAAAGTACACATCTTGATCTTTCTTCTCATAATGATATACCCGTAAATAATGATCACTTTTTTCCAGAAGTACATCATATAGAGATTCTTTTCTCATGTATGATATAAGGAATCATAGTCACAAACTCTGATATCACTATCTTTGAATGACAAAAGCCTTGTGTTATCCCCATGATAGTAAACCCTCTCCGGATATCCAGTCATAAATATAACCGGTAACTTTTGCTCTGAAAAATTCAAGACTGTATTAAGAAACTCCTTTGAAATACATTGAGAATATGGTATTACCAACGTATCATACCTTTCTTGATTGATCCATAATTTCCCGTCAATGATCTCACTCTTTTCTGAATCGATAAGATAATCTATAGGTACTACATCCGAATCTATTTGTTGTTCCGCTAATACTCTAACTACTTTTTCAAAGGGTTCATATGCTCCTCCCCATTCAGCCTCTGCATGATAAACGACTGCAGCAGTAGCATGGTGTAAGCCATCTGATAACAGGCTGCAAACCCTATTAGCATAACTTGCCCAGATATGAAAATATTCCCACTGTGGATTGTTCCCATTGGCATAAAAATGAGGTGGACAATCTGCATCTGGATATTTAGGAGAAAAGGCATGGGGAACTAATAGATTAATGCCTCTGACTGCTACATGATCTGTCAGCCATTTCATGAATTTCAACCCCATCTGCCATCCATATGCTCCGAAAATTTCACACAGAGCAATACCGTTTTTCTTTTCATCCAAATGCGCAGACGACGAAGTCATTTTTGATATTCCCCAATAAAAGAACTCTGCATCCAGGTAACCAAATGGCGTCGTAAATCGTCCTTCTATATGTTTTGGCCATACTTGATATACCAAATCCATTCCAGCACTATCCATGCCTTCCATAACCCTGAAAAAATGTCCTGGCCCATAGCCTAACCTGGCATGAACGCCATTGTCTTCCACTAGATGTCCGATAAACTTGACATTGTGACCTCTGCACCATTGTCCTATTTGTTTTGTGAAATTATCTGCAAAACAGCCTACTCACTACGTTCATATAGCAATAGTGTACATCATGACACATTGGATCTTCATTGCTCCACAACAGTGGAAGATATTTTATTATATCGTCACCAAATTCATGACTCAGTTTATCTATTAGTCCGTCAACATATGGATAAACGATACCTGGTCTCCACATGATGTTCTCATATCCAGCTACATTGCCAAATCGTGGCTCATCCGTAAAGAATCCTTTAATTGTATCTCCAAATTCCTTTGAATAGCGCTTATAGTGTTCTTCATATATAATTTCAATATACTTGGCAACTGCCTTTTGGCTTAAAGGATCGACATAATCTTTAGTCCATTCTTCACCTCCATTTTGTGTTTTTGTAATGATGAAAATTCTCCAACTGCCTTCTTCAAGATTAACTTCGATTTTTCCATTACTTATTTCTTCTGTCAAATCTCTAACGGTGTCAATATATAAGCTTTCCGTTCCATTCTTTCTCTTTGCCAGAAGAACACATATAAGTTCCTCTGATACATTCCCAGAAAGATTATGTACCCCCCTCTGCTTCACTCGGTTCTATCCAAGCTCGCACATTAATCGTAGCATTTCTTCTGGGACCGACCACATCAATATGATGTTCAGCCATATATGTTTTCACATACTCAGGATATATTTCTTTTATCTTACCGGCACCAACTCCACTGGGATAGGAACTGTCATCAAATATCCAGACTTCCATTTCTCTTTTCTTTGCTTCCTCAATGATAATATCTAAATCACGCCACCAACCATAGCTAAGGAAATCCGGATGTGGGCGTGCTTCCACAATGAAGCCACCCACTCCGTTTTCATGCATTTGTTTAATTTCTTCTACCAAGATTTCTCTATTTTCACCATGTTGCCAAAAAAGAGGTCTTAAGTAACTTTTCCTATTATCAAACTGTAATATATCCATACACCTTATCCTTTTAAACCACCACTGGTTAATCCTGCAACAAAATACCTTTGTGTGAATGCAAACAATACAAATAATGGCGTTAGGATCATGATGATCGCTGCACACAACAACGGCCAATTCGTTCCGTAAATTCCTTGGAAATTCAACAATCCAACAGTAATCTGAATACCTTTGGAACTTGCAACCGTTGATAATTGTGCCCACATGAGCTCTCCCCATGCAAAACAAAAATTAAAAACAACACATGTTAGAATTGAGCTCTTCATTAATGGCAGAGCAATTTTCGTCATGGTCTTCACTTCACCACTTCCATCAATTCGTGCAGCTTCCAATAATTCTACCGGTATGGACATGAAAAAGTTTTTCATGATGATAATGGTTCCCGGTAAACACCATCCTACATATGCAACGATCTGTGGTAAATATGTCACTTTTGTAATTCCCAGTTTAGAACAAATCATGAATAGTGGAATAATACTTGATTCTTGAGGTAAAATATTGATTGCGAACAAAAACAAAACAACAATTTCTGCCCTTTTATTTTTAATCTTGCCAAAGCATATGCACATAAAATAGCACATATCTGTACAAAGAATATTGTAAGCAGTGTAATTACAATACTGTTAAACAAGTATTCACCAACATGGCCAACAGAAAATGCTTCAAAATAGTTTGCAACTCTAAACGATGTTGGAAAAGACCAAATATTTCCATAAAATTCCTTCATACTTTTGAGGGATGTCGTTAGTGAAAAATAAAGAGGCAATATAGATGCAGCCGACATAAAAATTAACAATACACGAACAGTCATATCTATTTTATTTGTTTTAGAATTCATATGTTTCACTCTTTAATACCTTTCTTCCGCTAATAATCACAATCATAACAACAAGGGTGAATAAAACACCGAGCGCTGAACTCACTCCAAATTTATTATAAGCAAAGGCTGTTTTAATCATACTTATTGGTGTTGTTTCCGAAGCATTTCCCGGTCCTCCCTGGGTCATTGCGTATACTAATCCGTAGGATTTAAATCCCCAAATCAACATCAAAGAACACGACATATTGATAGTTGGTTTTGCAAGGGGAAGGATGATGCTTTTAATTTCTTGAAACCAAGTTGCTCCATCTAACCTTGCAGATTCAAATAAACTGTTTGGAATCGTCAATATTGCAGTGTAAACAAACATCATAATCATTCCACTGAATCTCCAACCATGAATAATTCCGATAACCCAGAGTACCGTTTCGGGTTCTGCTAACCATGCATGGGTCAATGAACCCAGATGTAATAATTCCAGTATTTGGTTTAACAGTCCTTTTGTAGGCGACAACACAAAGACAAACAGCAGCCCCACCACACTCATGGGCATAATGCTGGGTAAGAAGAAAATGAATCTGAAAACAGAACCTTCTAATTTCCGCATTCTATGGATAAGGAGCGCCAAAGTAATACCCGACACCATAGCAACCACTGTAGATACCATAGCAATGAAAATCGATCTCCCTATTGTGTCCAAATACTGAGCATTATTTATTATTGTCATGTAAATTTCTAATCCTAAAAAGCCATTGGTTCTCTCGCACTCCATGTCGAAAAAGATAAACCAATATTCCATATCAGTGGGATGACAACCACAAAACAAATCATAAACATTGCCGGTACCATAAACAAAATACCTATACTGCTAATCTTCCAATCCAACCTATTTCTTTTCACTTTACGATCACCCTTTCTTTAAGTGTTTTATGGTTTAATTATATCTGAATGCTTCATCTCCAAACCTATAAATTTCTACTATTAGTGATTAAATTCTATAATAAAACCAAGTGAAAAAACATTAGATTTCTCTATGATATTTTCTACTTTGAGAAGGTGTGATACCTTCGATTTTTTGAATACCTGTGTAAAATAGATGTAATTCGAATACCCTACGTATTCAGCGATTTCATTCAGCAGCATATCAGAATTATCCAACAATTCCTTTGCTTTCTTTATTCTCAGAACATTAACGTATTCGCTAAACTTCATACCTATTTCTTTCTTGAATAAACTACTGAAATAATTAGGTGATTTATCAATATAATTTGAAACACTTTCTGCAGATATTTCTTCCCTATAATTTTTCAGAATATATTTTAAAGCCTTCCCAATGTTTTTACTATAGTTTTCTCCATTTCTCGCCAAATATTTTTGATAATAATTCTCGATCCAATCTTTCCAAAACTTAATGATATCCTGCAAAAAATTCAAGTCCTTCATTTGTTCATTAAACTGAATAATGTCAATGATCAACAGATTTTTATCTCTTATTTGCTGCAACATAAACTCTTTCATTAGATTGCTGATAAAATTTTTAGTTTCATTTTTGGAATAGGATCTTGATAATGTCCATAACTTTTGAAATTTGTTCAGAACATCTTCAACCCTTTGAATGTCCATGGATGTAAAATGCTAACAAAAAACTCATTTTTTTAAGTTCTCAAGTTCTTTCTCTTCTACAGAACTCCCGCCCTCTAATTCATCGTTCAAACAATATATACTGCCTGGTCCATTATAAAATTTATCTTGTATCACCCTTTGCATCTGGTGATAAACATCTAATAACTGTTCAAATTGTTGTAGTAATGGAAATTGCAGCCGATACCATCATTTCCATATTTCGGTGATTGTTGGCATATTCTATGCTTCTTTTGATAACATATTGAACATTAAAAGAATATAAAAACGAAGAATTCACCTCGACCATGATTATACACACGCCATCATGATATTCCCATAATCTCATATCTGTTTTTGATTGCAACTCATCCTTCAATTCCTCTAAACATTTCCGTATGATCTCCTCGTCAGAGCTACGGTAATAGTCAATTTCCAACATTGCGACAACCAGATTTGTTTTTATATCCAATTCATAGATATTCTGAAAATACAGGTTGACATTTTTTTGAAATTTCTTGAGTACTGAGTATTTCAAAGATTCTTTTAGCTCTCTTTTTTTCTTCAATCTCATCGAGGACCACCTGCTGTTTATTGTAATCTAAAATCTCCTGTCTGACCTTTTTTTACAATATTCATCAATTTTTCATTTATTCAATGGCTTTAATTCATAATCTACCGCCCCTAACTTCATGGCTTGAACGACATATTCAAAATCCGCATACCCACTAATGAAAATAGTTTTTACATCGGGTTTTATTTCTTTTGCTTTTCTTAGAAACTCCAATCCTGTCATTCCGTCCATTTTAATATCAGAAATTACAATATCCGGAAGATATTGTGAAAACCGTTTAGTGCTTCTTCACCACTCGAATAGTCTCTTACATTTTCTATGCCGAATTCCGCCCATGGTATGCCATACCGAATTCCTTTTCTGATATTCAATTCATCATCTATGATCATCATTTTCATGACCTTTTCCTCTCCCCTCTTCAAGATTTCTGATATACGGAAGCTTCAAAATGATGCAAGTACCTTTTCCTTTTTTTCCCTTCTATATGCATGCCATACTCTTTTCCATAGAACAACTGTATACGTTCATAAATGTTCTTTAGAGCACTGTATTTATTGTGTCGGTTATTCTCATCATCCAGAGTTTCCAATATATTTGAGTCAATCCCTACGCCATTGTCTTCCACTTCAATATACAGATACTGATCCATACTATAAAATCGTATAAGCACCATGCCATTTTTCTCAGTATTTTCCAGACCATGTACAAAACAATTCTCAACCATTGGCTGTATTAAGAGTTTTAATATGGTATGTTGTTTCAGATCTTGAAAGTTTTCTTCATCCATATCAATATAGAGTTGTACACTGTCATTATACCGTTTGTTCATAATCAAAAAATACGACTTCAAAAACTTAATTTCATCGGCAATTCTGATGGTATTTTGTCCTTTGTTCAGAATATGACGGAACATCGCTGAAAGCGCTTCTATTTGCTTACTGACTTCATAATTTTTTTCACGAATAGCCATCCAATGAATAGAATCCAAAGTATTGTACAAAAAGTGTGGATTTACTTGAGTAACCAAAGCATTCATCTCAGCTTCCTGCTCTCTGATTGTTCTGATATAATTTTCTTCTATTAAACTTTCCAATCTTTTCGACATCTTTAAAACCCGCAATCGTAAATCACCAATCTCATCCTTTGAACTTATGGGTAGATGTATAGAAAAATTTCCTTGTTCAATCTTCTTTATTTCAACAGAAATTTCAGCCAACGGATCGATAATATGCTTTCTTTGGATTTTTGAGAATAGAAGCCGAATATCACACACAGCACTGTCATAAATAGTATTATCATCAAAACTGACAAATATGATTGAATGAGTTCTCTAATAGAAACAAAATCTCAAAATGTAAAATGATGCGTTATCAAGTGATTGAAAATAACATAATTGTGGTTGATCATCAAAGTAGGTATAGAACATTCCTTTTTTCTTCATTCAATGATAACTTAAGCTTGTGATAGCCTTCTATTCTTTCACCAAGTGACATTGTTTTTGATCCTAGAAATATATTCCCGTTATTGTCCAGCAAATATATTTCTTCATTTAGTAAATCCGTTCTGCTAAACACTTCTTCATACATTTTCTGTGGATCAAAGTTAATTTCAAGTACACCATATATTTCTTTACCGTCTGCTTTGTATTTCGCTAACTCATAAGAATAGGATATGACATTTTTCTCCGAAAACTTATATATTGGTGATACCCGCATCTTGTGTGGTTTTGACCAGTTAGTATTTTCAAATGCTATTGCATTTTCTAAAATATTTATTTGATACATTTTCCAGATGTAAACCTCTCTGATATTTTATCCCTTGATGGTCATAAATGACAAAGTTTACATAATATGGATATCTTTCCAGTAAATCATCAAAATATTGAGTCAATTCGTAGTGTTGGGACATACTTGCTGTTTCATCAATGAACAAACCTATATAATATTCGTACAATATGTTTGTATACACCCTATCAGAATACTCAAATATTGATTCTAACTTTTTCAACACTTTTTTTGATTCTCCTTTGCTTGTACACGTTTCCATATTTTTTAATCTCATTGTTGAATGTCAAAAGTCAAAAAAAGTATACAAAACATGATCATAGGCATAAAACACAAAAGACAGCAAAGAAATTATCAGTTTTTTCTTCAAATCCATTTCTGAAAATCTTATCATTTTCATATATATCCCTTTTCCATCATATGACCTATATTTCTTTTTGTACCAACTATTTCTTCGAAACATTATGCAAATACAATATGCCAGCTATCAAAATTTTGGATTTAGTCCCTATGACATCTGGCATTCTATATTTGATTTTATGAAATTAATATATTGATAATGAATTTGATTTTATATACCGTAGGGGAGACTTTATAAAGTCTCCCCTACG
>LQAG01000094.1_pt1 | contig 42223 bp, 55 predicted proteins | sample 1535801 | NCBI WGS metagenome assembly LQAG01 (sample SAMN04331584, study PRJNA305678) | bioreactor metagenome | isolation source: bioreactor_3 inoculated with Wadden Sea sediment 1st replicate of a... | place: Germany:Bremen
TTGACCGCTGGTAAAAGGTTTTGATCCGGGAAAAATAGATTGGAGAGGGACGACTACAATGTTTCAGACATCCCCCGGGCCTGGGTGGGGGTGTGGTTGAACGCTATTCTGATTTCAACTGATAAAATGCTCCCCGCTGCTGCTGCACAACCTCAATCTTCTGTTCAGATTCTAGGACATCAAGGTACTTGTTTACTTCGCTGCGATGCAGACCGAGGATCTGCTCAATATCCTCCAGAGTACAGGGGCGTCGGGAGATTGTTTGTAAAATAGCAGTTTCGGCGTCACTGCGATAAGAGCGAATGTTTTTACGCTGCGGTGGAGCGGCGATAATAGCGACATGATCGAAGCCCAGTCGTTCGGCTACCCGTTTCAATTCAGAGCGGCTGGCTCCGTGCAGGTTTGCGACAGTGCCAGGGCGGTCGAGGGTGTTCAACTGGACAGAGTCGGGCTTGATCTGCTCGATCACCTTTTTCATGGCCAGTATTTCTTCTTCACTGTCGTTGTAGTCGGGCAGAATAAAAACTTCCAGCCATATTTGCCCTGAAAATTCGCGACTGAAATCGATCAGTCCCTGAACATGCATATCAACAGTCAACTCCGCTGGACCGCGGTTGATTTTTTTAAACGATTCCTCTGTGACTGCGTCGAGTGAAGGTAGAACCAGATCGGCCTGCATCAGTTCGTTTCGAACTTGCGGGTCATGAAACAGGTTGGCATTGGTCAGAACCGCCACGGGGATATGTGGTTTCTCGGCTTTGATGAAGCTGATGATATCACCGATACGGCTATTCAGGGTTGGCTCTCCAGAGCCGGAAAAGTAAAATAATCGGGATCGGGATTATTGCGGAAATAATCACTCAATTCTTCCACGATGGCGGCATAAGGAATGTATTCCCTGCGTTCGAGTGTCAGCTTGGTTGATTTTCCAACCTCGCAGTAAACACAATCAAGAGAACAGACTTTGGCCGGGACCAGATCGACGCCAAGTGACATTCCAAGCCGCCTTGATGGCACCGGCCCGAAGAGATATTTGTACATATGTTTGCCTTTTTTTTAGTTGCACCAACGCGAGAGAGCGTTGATATGGAAACCGTGATCCATGGCCACAGAGACATTGAGTTACGGAGAAAAAACAACGGAATAATCTTTGTGGTTTCAGCGTTTCTGCGCTTAGAAAGCTTTTATTTTATCAGTTCTTCAACCTTGTCACAAATATGTCGGGCGATCGGCAGTGCTGACGTTGCCGCCGGTGATGGCGCATTCCCTACGACCAGGGCCGATTCGCTTTCAACAAAGAGAAAATCGTCCAGAGTTGTTCCGTCCGGCTTGACCGCCTGGGCGCGGACCCCGGCCGGGAAGGGCAGCAGGTCGCGTTCTTTGACCTGAGGACAATAGCGGTTGACCAGTTTCAGATAGCCGGGGCGGTAGAGCGAATTTTCAATTCGTCCAGGGTTGCCATCGGATACTTCATGATCAGCTTGTAAAGGCCCGGATAAGTGAACATTTCCGCCAGATCGCGCAGGTTTATGGTCCAGCGGTTGTATCCTTCACGGGCCATGGCCAGTGTCGCGTTGGGGCCGACAGTGAGTGAGCCGTCGATCATCGGCGTCAGGTGAATTCCAAGAAATGGCAGCTCCGGGTTGGGAATCGGATAGATCGGATGGGTAACAATCCGGCTCTTGGCCTGTGGTAGCTGAAAATACTCGCCGCGGAAGGGCAGAATTTTGAAGCTTGGCTGCTGGCCCAGCATGCGGATGATGCGGTCGGAATGGAGCCCGGCACAGCTGACCAGAAAACGGCCCTGGAAGCGGCCCTGAATGGTATTGACTTCGATCCCCCTGTCTTCACGCAGGCCAGTCACCTGGCAATTTCTTACAATCAAACCACCGGCGTCTGCGACCTGAGTCGCCAGTTTTTTAGTAACTTCAACAAAATCGACAATACCGGTTGACGGGACCCAGGTCGCAGCTACTCCAACCACGTTCGGTTCCATTTCATTCAGCTGCTTCTGATCAAGCTCTTCCGTTTCGATTTCATTCTGGCGGCAACGTTCCAGCAGGTCTCGCATGCGTGCCGCATCTCGCTCATCGGTGGCGACCAGAAGTTTTCCGGTCTCTTTGAATGGGATTCCGTTTGCTCGACAGAATTCTTTGGTTTCGCTGTTTCCAGCGCGGCAGAAGCGCGCTTTCAGACTGCCTGGTGCATAGTAGACGCCGGCATGAATAACTCCACTGTTATGGCCCGTCTGATGACTGGCGAGGCGATGTTCTTTTTCCAGAACCAGTACGCTTGGGTTATTGAATTGCTGTTGCAGTTGCCGCGCTGTCGCCAGACCGAGGATTCCGCCACCAATAACAATAAAATCGTAAGTTTTCATTTCATATCCTGTTGAGTGGGCCAGCTGCCGAGCCAGCCGAGTTCGAGCAGACCGAAAAGGCCGACGAGAACGGCCTCGGCGGTGTCGTGTCTGAGTTGAGTTGGCTTTTACCACCGAGATCAACGATGACTTGACGCGCCAACTCCCCGGCTTCCCGCTTGGCCTGGGAACCGCTTAAATGCTGGCGTGGATAAAGAAGTTTTTTGCGCCATTGCTCGGCCTGGACCTGACGAATATTAATGGACAGATGTTCGGCGTCCTTGATCCAGAGATCGGCCAGAGGGCCACCACCCTCCAGATAAATATGCGTCGGACGAGGTGTGTCGCGCAACAGTTTAGCGATAATTTTTTTTAATTTTTGCGGATTAGGAAGATGGTGAGAGCGATACCAGAGCAACCGGGCGTCTTCATTGAATAATGCAGCCCGGTATGAAGCCCGACATCGACTGCTAATAGATGGCAGACTGGAGGCATCGCTTACTCCTGATAGTCCTGTTTGGTTTTTTCCATCTGCTCGGCGTAGTGGGCCAGCAAAGTCCGGCGAGACAGCAGATAGAGCACTTTACGAGGCTCATTGGCAGCGACCACCGGAATTTCTTCCAGATTGCGGGCGGTTATTTTTTTCATGACATTGGTCAGATGATCTTCCGGGGTGACCGTTATGACATTGGTTGTGGCGATATCTCTGGCGATAACCAGTGTCGGTGGAATGTCCTCATTGAGGATCCGACGAATGTCGGTCATTGAAAAAATACCACTCATCATCTTTCTGATCAATAATCGGGTAATAAGCTGTTTTGGCGGCAGCGATTGTGTCAAGAATTTGCGGCAGGGTCATTCCCTCGGGAATGACTGTCGGCACTCGGCCTTTATGGGCCAGGCTTTTAACTTGAACTCCTTCGAGGATGTCGATGACGAAATCACCCAGGTGAGCAGGTGAATCAAAACGACACGCCACCTGTTTTTCGTAAATACTGTTTTTACGCATGACCAGCATGGCGATGACACAGACCAGCATCAGCGGTGCCAGCAGTCCGTAATTGCCTGTCAGCTCACTGACCATGATTAATGTCGCGATTGGGGCATTGGCAACTCCGGCAAAAAAACCAGCCATGCCGACAAGAACATACGCCCGAGGATCTTGCGTCAACATTGGAAAGAGTTGTTCCGCCATTCCGCCAAAGGCACCTCCCAACATGGCACCGATAACCAGACTGGGAGCAAAGACGCCACCCGATCCGCCCGATGATATAGTCAGGCTGGTGGCGACAACCTTGGCCAGAGCAATAGTCAGCATGACCCAAAGCGCCATCTTGCCATAGAGTGCGGCCTGGACCCAACCATAGCCTGAACCAAGGACCTGGGGAATAAAGAGTGCCAGGATTCCCAACAGCAGACCGCCCAGGGCAGGCTTGAGCCAGTCGGCAATGGGAACTTTACGGAACAGGGTGCGCATGCCGTAGAAAGATTTGACATAAAAGACGCCGAACAGGGCGCAGACGATGCCCAGGACCAGATAGAGCAGCAGTTCTGTCGGATGGTCAAAACGGAACAGTGGCGTATCGAGCAGAGGTTCCCAGCCGGTGACCGCGCCGAAGAGCGAATAAGCGACGATTGATGAGATGATACAGGGGATCAACCCTTCATGCTCAAATTCGGGATCCCGATAAAGAACCTCAACGGCGAATAGTGCTCCGCCCAGGGGGGAACGGAAAGTCGCGCCGACACCGCCGGCCATACCGGCCAGCAACAGAATCCGGCGGTCCATGACAGACAGTCCGAGTTTCGTCGCGACGAATGATCCAAAGCCCGCCCCGATTTGGGCAATCGGGCCCTCACGACCGGCAGAACCTCCCGTTCCTATGGTGACGATCGAGGCAATGGTTTTGACGATCGGGACCCGCCCACGGATGATTCCCTGTTTACGGTGAAATGCTTCCAGTGCGCCGTCGGTTCCATGGCCTTCAGCTTCGGGGGCGAACTTGTAAACCAGCCAGCCGGAGAGCAGACCACCAACCGCTGGGAGTAGAAACAACCACCAACGATGGGGAACCGAAAGGCTGTCAATAAAGTGGTGAAAGGAGCTTTCCGGTGTGCCCTCCAGAGGAGGGTGGAAATTACCAATGGTTCCGAGGGTCAGATGTTCGACGCTGTTGGTGGCAAAATAGAAGAACAAAGCTCCACAGCCGGAAACAATGCCCACCAGAATGGCGAGAATTAACAGGCGGAAGCCGGTGCGTTCGAGCAGCTTGATTATTCCGGGGATGAGCGGCATGAAATATCGGTCCAGTCGCTGAATCATTATTGTGGAAATGTTGCTTAGCAGCCTTTCTGTTTAACAGGTTCGAGGCTTTGTAACAAGTCAAGATTCAGAATAATCGGGATTCTGGTTCAATTAGTAGCATTGCGCAGACGATTGGCTGCCGCAACCAGTTCATAGAGACGTGGCAGGGCCAGGTGCCCCGCTTTCCAGGGGAGGAGGAAATCAAGACCATCCTGTTCAACGCGGGTGAGTGCCTGTTTCAGCGTTTCCATGACACCCCGCTGCTGATCGGGATCATGCTGTGCACACCATGCCATTATCCGGCCGATGGTTTCACACTGACCGGCATCGAGCAATTGCTCCACCTGTGACAGGTCGATACGTTGATGGCCGAATTCAAGCAGCCGTTGTTCCCGAACCTGAATTTTTGCTTCGCGCTGACGTGGATTGGGTTTGAGGGCGAAGTTTATTCTTCTTGCCTGTCCACGACGGAAGCCGGTTGTGTTGTCGCTGGAGTATCTTTTTGTGCCTGCGATCTGTCTGGCTTGTGCCGTTGCATCCATGAGCCTGTAATTATGGAACATTAATACATGATCGGCAACGGCCAGATATGCACCCGAACCGCCAGAGACAATGATGCTGGACACCCCTTCCTGTTCATACAGTTCGCGGACTCTGTGGAGTAGGGGAGTGATCGGTTCCTGTTTATCCGGAACGAGCTGTTGCATCTGTTCGTCGCGAATCATGAAGTTGGTTGCCGACGTATCTTCATCGATCAAGAGACAGCGACAGCCAGCGTCCATCGCTTCAATAATATTTGCCGCTTGAGAAGTACTGCCGCTGGCGTTGGTGGTTGAAAAGCAGGTTGTTTGACGTTGCCCGGGCAACGTCTTGATAAAGGGGCTGATATCGACCTGATGAATGGCGCGATGATCTTCGGCCCGGATTTTGACCGCTGACGGATCGGTGACGATCCGTTCGCGTCCGTCACCGGGAAGATGATTGTAGACACCCCGCTCAAGAGCCTGGAGCAGGGTTGATTTCCCATGAAACCCGCCGCCGACGATCAGGGTGACTCCTTGGGGAACAAGCATCCCTTTGACCTCTCCCTGATGGGGGGTCTCAAGGGTTTTCCGAAGGCTTGCAGGAGAGAAAAGGGGATCGCCGGGCTGAGAGGTTGATCATCAACGCCGCTTTTACGTGGCAGGACCGACCCATCGGCAACAAAGGCAACGGCACCCCGGTTGCGCAATTGTTTACGCAACTCCGACTGATCTTCCATTGTGTCAACATGGCAGCGCATGCTGGCCAGATCCTTATCACGCCAGCTTAATGCCTGGCTGACAACAGCCGGTAGTTCTTGAAACAGCATGACGCAGGCTTCATCGACCAGGATTGAGCGACCGGAGCCCGGCAGGGCGAGGAGCAGACGGACTTCAAGTCCCTGCTCATCAATCAGAACGGCGTTGCGCCTGATAATCTGCTGCCCATTGGTCGATATCTCCATGTCCCCACTGCGGCCGGTCCCACGTCGACCGCGAACGTTAGTGCCGATTGCCACTCCGACCTGACGACCGATAAAGTCTTCAAGGGCTGTCTTTCGCGTTCTGTTCTGATGACAGGTGCCGGGAATACCATGCTGAGATGGAGTCAGGAACAGGCTGATGCGTGATGGTTGAGCGAAAGGGTCACCCTGAACATGGTCGATGCTGAGGCGGAAGGATTGAAAGTCGTACGTCCCTTGCAGCGCTTTGTACGCTTTATAACCCTTCCCTTCGATCTGCTCGAGCAACCCTTTGAGCTTGTGCACAGTCTTCAGCCTCCAAGCGGGGCATAAGGTATTGGTGATACAGTTTCTCAGCCATCTGGTCGGTTGCCGGTCCGGACAACTCGGCGAATGTCAGTAGCGGGTCAGCCAGGGTCAGACCCTCTGGTTGCCAGCCGGTCCAACTGCATTGCCGGCCAAACGGTTGCAGCAGGGTGATCTGACCGTCCGGATCAGGAGTGAGCTGAAGCTGAAGCATCGTTTTCAGCTGCAATTCGTGATTGAGGTACAGAACCGCACTCTGGGGGTGAAAACCGCCGGTCAGCAAGGCCGCCCCCAGTTCACCACCAATCAGAACTTCACTGCCCCTCTGCAGCTGCTTCAGGCGTTCGGGTATCTGTTGAATACTGTAGCCGGGAGCAGCCGGCAACTCTGCAGCATCAATTTGGGGCGCAATGTTTCCAGATAGCCGAGCTGCCAGCGTTGAAGTAATTCTTCAATAGCATGCAACTGGGGTTGCCCCGTCTCCGTCGCTATCAGATTACCACGTTTTTCCAGCTCGGTGAAAAGGCTGCCGATGGCACCCAGAGCGATGTCGGCATCTTCGGCCAGAGTCCGGTAGGTGGCATTGACTGCCTGACGGCTACGTAGCAGTTGATACACCAGCTTCAAACCGGCGGGGCGGAAGAGACGATCCGCATTCGGTGCTTTCGGGGTGTGTTTTTGTCCGCCAATCTCAATATACAGAGGCAGCTGGTTGAGGTAGAGGTTACCTGCACAGTCGACATATTCAATCTCTTTCTGTTTGAGCAGGGCGGCCATTCCGGGTGAGATATAGTGACTGACCAGAAGCGGATGGGCATTTTGTGGCGCTGAACAGGTTTTGATCTGGTGAATGACAAGATCGGCGACAATTGGAGTCAGTTTGGGTACGACCTTCAGATAATAGTAATAGTTGCCCCAGGGGCCGCTGAGGCGAAAGGTGCCTGCAAAAGGGCCGCTGATTTTCTGCATCATGAACTCAATCGCGGCCTGGGGAATTCGCCGGATCGCTTTCATGCTGTCGTAAATAATTTGTTCGTCACTCAGAAGTGATTTCCTGGGCATAATTTCACCTTTACTCGGCTGTTCATTAAAAGGTCTTGTTCATGAAATGTTGATCGACATCGGTTATTGAACAGAGTGAGATGTGAATTGTCAAGCTGAAAGGCGGTATTGCTGTGTTTGATAAGAGTCTTAACTATGTATGTGATGAATTGCTTTTTGTCAAATGGAATCCTTATATGCAGATCTGTCGAAAAAAAAAGCCTCCGGAAAGATTCCGGAGGCTTTGGAGGTCGACTCTTTATGTCGATGAAGACGGAGTCCTTTCCTTACTTGGCTCTGGCGAATTCAGGGTTGCTGAGAGGGTCGCCTTTGTAGCCCAGTTTCACCCAATCAAGGCGACCGTTGTCGCCATGACATTCGAGACAACTCAGGGCCTGCTCTTTAGGGGAAACCATGTGGTTAATGCGCCAATACATAACGGTCGGAGCGAAGTCATATTCGCCACTGAAATCGAGGCCGGTCGCTTTCATTCCCGCTGTTGCTGCCTTATTCCAGTCAAAGGTTTTCCAGTAGGCTTCTTGATCACCCTTGAAACCGAAGACCTTGGGGGTAATGAAATACATGTTTTTGGTATCGTAGATCTGCTTACCGGTGTGAATTTTAAATGGATAGATCTTGGATTCGTTGTCGCCGCGCTCACCCAGTGGGTAGCTCAGCTTAGTCACCTTGGCAGGATCAATTTTATCGCCAAACTGGTAAGCACCGGCAGTGCCGTTGTACCAGGCGTATTCAGGGACGATCTTCTTGCCCCAGGTGAAGTGACCCTTTTTCTTCAAGTAGTCGGGTTTGCCGTACTGGTCTTTTTGAGCTTTGATCTGCTGTCCGGCCGTTGACCAATCCCATGAGGTTTTAGTGGCTACCTCTTTAGCAAATTCTGGAATGTGACAGGTTTGACAGGCAACGGCAGTTGCATGCTTATTCAGGATCGACTCACTGTGGACATCCTCACCGTGGCATCCGGTACAGCCAATGTGGTTTTCGCCTTTGGGAGAAACAACCATGGCATTGCCGGTAATGTTATGATCGGTTGTCTGGTGACAGTCGGCACAGCTGAAGTTGTTACCGTCGGCATTCATGTGAACATCAATGTTTTTGTCAGGGTAATCCATGCTGGAATCAAGGTCACCATGCTTGACGGCATCACCACCGCCACCGAAGAAGTGGCAGGTCCCACAGTTCTGACGGGAGCTTTTACCAACATTACGGGCAATATAGAGCAGGTCTGCATCGGGAGCAGGCAGGCCGGCGTCTGTTGCTGGTTTTTGTAGGACCCGGTTGTATCGTGGCAGACCAGACAGTCGACTTTTGATTCGTCGGCGAAGTCAAGTTCTTGTCCTTCCAGCCATAACCGATGTGACAGCTGGTGCAGCGCGGTTCGTTGGATTGAACCGAGACACAGAAGTTGTTCATGGCGTTGACCTTGCCACGCTTGACCTTTTTGCCATCGATGACCTGTTCCGCGCTCCAGGTCCAGTGGCTGGTTTTCATCATGGTTTGAGCCGCATCTTCGTGACACTCAAGGCAGACCTTGGTGACCTCGGGTCCACTGTTGAGTGGTCCTTCGATAAATGAATGATCTGCAGCGGCATTCGCAACTCCGGCCCAGATGAGACATAGAGTCAGCAGGCCAAAAAACTTTCCTGACATTGTTTTCATACAGAGATCTCCTATTCCAGTCAAAGTAAGGGATTGCATGGCTCTCAACAGACTGAAAGCGCAAATAATCAAATCCGAATTGGAAAAGAACCGGACCGTAAGGGTGGCAGTGAGCCCAGTTCTTTACTGGGAAATACTTAATTCTTAATATATGGAATAAAATATTTCATAGCGCGCAGATCGTATCTGAAATGCAGTCCTAATGCAATAAGATTTGCATTACAGCAGAATCCATTCGACCGGAATAACTTAATTTTTCAGTCAGGTTTTGGTGTGTGGGCAGGATCAGCCCTGTTTACTGATCAGGACTTCCCGAGGTTTACCGCTGCCGTCAGAAGGCCCGACAATTCCTTCCTGTTCCATCCGTTCAATGATCCGTGCCGATCTGTTGTAACCGACCCGCAGATGTCGCTGGAGCATTGAAATTGACGCTTTCTGACTGTCTGACACAATTTTAAGCGCATCATCCCAGAGTTCGTCGTAGTCTTCTTCTCCGCCGCCGCCACCATCTGCGGCTGAGGGGCTTTGAGGATTGATTTGTCGTAATCGGGTTTGCCCTGTTTCGACAGAAAGTCGACAACGCGTTGAACTTCCAGTTCGGAGACAAAGGCACCATGAACGCGTTGGAGATAGCCGACACCGGGCGGAAGGAACAGCATGTCTCCCATACCGAGCAGAGCTTCCGCCCCCATTGAATCGAGAATGGTGCGGGAGTCGGTTTTGGAAAAGACTTTAAAGGAAATCCGGGTCGGGAAGTTGGCCTTGATCAGACCGGTAATGACATCAACACTGGGTCGCTGGGTGGCCAGAATCAGGTGGATTCCCGCCGCTCGGGCCATCTGCGCCAGACGAGCAATCGACTCTTCAATTTCGCGCCCGACAACCATCATAAGGTCTGCCAGCTCATCGACAATGACGACGATGTAGGGCAGATGACCGTGCTCCAGCTCTTCTTCTTCACCGAAATCGACAGCTTCCAGTTCCGGATCGACAATATCGTTGAGGAGATCGTCAGAAGTCTCAGGCGGCAGATCTGTCTTGTCCTTGTTTTCTTTAGCCAGCTTGCGATTGTAGCCATCGATGTTGCGCACGCCCTTGTCCGCCATCAGACTGTAACGGCGCTTCATTTCCTGAACCGCCCAGGCCAGGGCGAGGGAGGCTTTCTTCGGATCGGTGACGACCGGTAGCAGCAGATGGGGGATGCCTTCGTAAATCGATAATTCCAGCATTTTCGGGTCGATCATGATCAGGCGCACATCCGCAGGTGTCGCGCGATAAAGCAGGGACAGGATCATGGTGTTGATCGACACCGATTTACCGCTTCCGGTTGAGCCCGCTACGAGCAGGTGCGGCATCTTAGCCAGATCGGATACGACCACCTGGCCGAAGATATCCTTGCCCAGGGCCATCGGCAGCTTACCGCCATTGCGACCGAAGGCTTCCGATTCGATGATTTCTTTCAGATAGACTGTTTCGCGGTTTTTGTTAGGAATCTCAATACCGACGACGCCCCGCCCCGGGATCGGGGCGACAATGCGGATGGAAACAGCTTGCAGAGCCATGGCCAGATCATGCTGCAGGTTGGCTATCTTGCTGACTTTCACCCCTGGGGGCCGGGGCAAATTCATACATGGTGACGACAGGGCCCGGTTTGACCTCAACGACATCTCCTTCAACACCAAAATCGAGCAGCTTTTTTTCAAGCATTCGAGCTGCCATAGTCAGCGCATCACGATCAACAGGGGGAGCATTCCCGCCATCATGTTCAAGCAGTGATGCTGCCGGGACATGATAGGTCCCGCTCGGCTCGAGAAAGGCAAAGGCTTCCTGGCTTTCTTGAACTGTCCCAGTCTTCTTGTTGTTTTTGGCCTTGGTCGATTTCCTGTCGATCTGAGGCATCGGTTCTGGAGGGACGATTATTGGAGCTTTAATCTCAATCGTTTTTTTTCTCCTTCATCTTCAGCTTTTTACGGGCCAGTCGGGCTTCGCGCTTCAGTTCGACTCGGCGACCGAGGCGTTCGAGCAGTCCTTCGAAGAAAAGCACCAGAGAGAAGCGGGTCGAGAGGATCAGCGACACCAGAAAGAAGACAACCAGAATCAAGGTTGCCCCGCCGATATTGAGGTAGCGGGACAGCAGCTGAACAAGAATGCGGCCGATAGCTCCTCCCGCTTCGTTGATATGGCTGCCGAACAGGGGCACTTCAGTGAATTGGAGTGCTAAAAGGCCGCCCAGGGTAATCTGAAGCAGGAAGAAGGCAACGAGGCGCGTCAGGCGCAGGTGAACTTCACGAAACTTAAGCCAGCGCCAGGCCAGGTGCAGGCAACCCAAAGGCCAGAGCAGCGCAGTCAGACCGAAGGCTTGATAGAGAAGATCGGCCAGATGAGCACCAAAAATGCCGATGAGATTGTTGACCTTCCCCGGGTGAAGATTGTTGTTGAAAGAAGGATCGTCATTGCTGTAGCTGACAAGGCAGATAAGCAGAAAAAAAACCGATGGCTAACCAGATAAGCCCGAGGATTTCTTTCCGCATTCGATAATTAGTTGGAATATCAGGAATCTCTTTACTCATGATCGGTTCTTTTCAATTGGTTGTCCCGGCCTGAATCAGAGCCGCTGTCAGGACCTGTCAACTCTGTCTCGGATTGTGGTTATTCCCCTAACTCAGGTTAGCAGAGAATAACCGATTATGATGCTGCCGACCAGTAAACAATAGATTGCAAAGCCGATCAAGCGTTTGCGACGTACGACATTCATCAGGCAGCGAATGGCAAACAATCCGCTGACGAAGGCGGTCAGGGCGCCCAGCCCGTAAGCAGGCAGGTCGGCTGTCGCCAGATACTGAACATCTTTCACCGACAGAAGCATGGCTCCCCTACTGCAGGTAACGCCAGTAGAAATGAAAACCGTGCAGCCGCATCTCCGTCAATTCCGCGCAACAGCAGGCAGGCTATGGTTGAACCTGAACGTGAAATTCCGGGAAGAATGGCAAGCCCTTGGATGGTGCCGACAAGCAGAGAATCGGAATAATTGATCTGGTTGAGCGAACGGCCGTCCTGGCGGATTTTTTCTGCCAGAATTAACAGTGTTGCTGTAATCAGAAGCATAAATCCGACAACGAGCAGATTCTCAAACAGGCCGGCAAAGAAATCTTTGCCGCTGAAGCCGATAATTGCTGTTGGAATCGAACCGAGGATCAGCATGCGAAAGATATGACGATCCTGTTGTGCTTGTGCGTCGGAGCGGAAATAACAGCTCAGAAGGTTCCAGATGTCCTGGCGGAAATAGATGATAACAGCCAGCATCGTCGCTGCATGGAGCAGGACATCAAACGCCAGTCCCGGTTGTTCAAACCCGGAGAGAAAATGTTGGGTTATCGCCAGGTGGCCCGATGATGATACAGGCAGAAATTCAGTCAGTCCCTGGATCAGGCCAAGCAAACAGGCGGAAAAAATATCCATGATAGTTATACCTTAAATTAGAAAATTGATTGAAATTACAGTTGCAGAATCAGTGGAAGAATCAGTGGGCGACGTGCGATCCGCTTATTAAAGTGGCGGCGTAAGACTTTGCGCACTTCAACCCGCAGTTCTTCCCAGTCGCAGAGCATTTCCTGACTGTGCTCGTTGAGCAGATCGCAGACCGCCTGGCGGGCGTCGGCCAGCAACCGGTCGCTGTCATCATCCTCTTCCGGAACAAATCCTTTGGTAAAGATTTCCGGGCCCTGAACAATCTGGCCGCTCGACTGGTTGATTGCCATCATCAGAATCACCAGTCCGTGGTTGGCTAGATGCCTGCGGTCCCTGATCTCCATGGTTCCGACATCTCCGACTCCCTTGCCGTCGACAAAACCCGCCCTGTCTCAAAGTTTTCACCGATACGGATAGCGTCTGGACAGACGTGAAGCGTCTGTCCATTCTCCAGGACCAGAGTATTTTCCGGTGCTGTTCCCAGATCAAGTGCGAGTTGACGATGTTTGACCAGATGTCGATACTCACCATGGACCGGGACAAAATACCGTGCCTTGACCAGATTGTGTATCAATTTCAGCTCTTCGCGGCTGGCGTGGCCGGACACATGAATTTCACTGGTTTTTTCGTAAATGACTTCAGCGCCGCGGCGGTACAGATTGTTGATCAGGTCGCTGATCGCCTTTTCATTGCCGGGAATGAATTTGGATGACAGGATGACCGTATCTCCTGGCTCCAGTTCGATCTGCTTATGATCGCCAAGAGCGATGCGCATCAATGCACTTAGTGGTTCACCTTGACTGCCGGTGGTTATGATCAGAACGTGCTCAGGCGGCAGATCGCCCATGGTGCGCAAATCGATGAACTGGTCTTCATCGATTCTCAGATATCCCAGTTGGCGGGCGATCCCAATATTGTTGACCATACTACGGCCGTTGATCAGCAATTTCCGCCCGGCCAGTCTGGCTGCATCGGCAATCTGTTGAATACGGTGAATATTGGACGAAAAAGTTGCGACAACGACTCGGCGCGCGCAGTGAGGGATCAGTTCTTCCAGAGTTTTCCCGACCGTTCTTTCTGACAGTGTGTAGCCTTCATTTTCGACATTGGTCGAATCTGCCAACAGCAGCAGGACCCCTTCTTCCCCAGTTCTGCAAGGCGGGCGAGATCGGTTCGCTGGCCATCGACCGGGTTCTGGTCGATTTTGAAGTCACCGGTGTGAATAATGCTTCCAATCTCAGTTTTAATTGCAAGCCCGACACCGTCGACAATAGAATGGGCAACGCGAAAAGGCTCTATGGTAAAGGGGCCGAGAGAGATTTCCTGACGTGGTTTAATTGTTATCAGTTCGGCCTTTTGGTCCAGTTCAAACTCCTTCAATTTGCTGTGCAATAATCCCAGCGTCAATTTCGTTCCGTAGATCTGTGGTTCTCCGAGTTGTTGCCAGAGAAAGGGGATTGCCCCAATGTGATCTTCGTGACCATGGGTAAGAACCAGGCCGACAATATCCGTTTGACGTGACTCAAGCAGCGAAACATCAGGCAGAACCAGATCGATGCCGAACATGTAGGCTTCGGGAAACATCAGACCGCAATCAACGATCATGATTTTGCCTGCATACTCAAGTGCAAGCATATTCATGCCGATTTCACCCAGGCCTCCGAAAGGGAGGAGACGAATGTTTTCGGGACCGTTATCTACCATCGGCAGTATCTCCTTTGATTGTCGCAGCGATCTTGGCATGAAGATCTATGGTCAGATGTTCGACTTCTTTCACTTTTAGATCTTCCGTTGACAGGGGAGGAAAAATTGTCAGGGTCAGCGGGTGTCCAGTGACTTTCCAGCGATCTTTGGGTTGGACCTGGAAGCTACCCTGAATGGCAATTGGAACAATCGGAACCTGGGCCTTGGCGGCAATAACCAGGGCTCCTTTTTTAAATTCCTGAACCTGTCCATCCGGTGAACGAGTCCCTTCGGGGAAGATGATAACAGATGTTCCATCCTTAATTCTCTGGGCTGCGAGATTCAGGCTATGCATGGCTTTGCGACGATCGGAGCGGTCAATCGGAATATAGCCGCTACGTTTCATCGCCAGGCCAAACAATGGTACCCGAAACAATTCCTGCTTGGCCATCCAACGAAACTGGATCGGCAATCCGGCATAAAGAATCGGAATGTCGAAATTGCTCTGATGGTTCGATACGTAAATGGCAGGCCCTTGGTCAGGGATGTTTTCGGCCCCTTTGATCTGTAATTTAAGGCCGGCAATGAACAGGCAGCCACGCCCCAGAGGATACCGAAGTTATGAATCAGATTTGGACTGATAAAGGACAGGGGCAAGGCCAGAAGAATAGCAAGCAGTGTCCAGGGAAAAATAGCAGATAATAGATGAGCGTGCGCAGCACGAAAACCCTCCATAGTTAATTGGAGATCAATACTACTGATAGCGGGGAGATGCGTCAAACTGATTCTAACGAGACCGATGCTCCACATCGGGCGTTCAGGCGATTCATGCTGTTGGTCCTGATTCAATGAAAGGTAAACTAGCGGAAAAGTAGCTGTCGTATCGTTTTGTTATTTATAATATCGATTTAACATATTGCGAAAAACGATATATTATCTGTCTTTATTATGGTGAGTCTTGATGGATAACTATATCTGCAAAGTCGAGAGGGCATATCAGGCCGGTGGAGCGCGCCCCTGTGAAGATCAGTTGATCTGCGCGGGGGATTTGTTCGGCGTATTCGATGGATCGTCAAGTCTGGTTCCCGATCTCTATGATGGTTGGACGGGAGCCTGGTGGGCTTCGCATCTGGTCAGTTCCGAATTTGCCCGAAATGATGCACCTTTGCTGGATTTGAGTGCCAGAGCTAATGACCGGCTGCGTGTGGCGATGGTTAATGACGGTGTTCCCTATGATGATAAGCTGGCCTGCTGGAGTACCAGTGCTGCGGTAGTAAAAGTGCAGGAGGACCGACTGGAGTGGGTTCAGATCGGTGACAGTCAGATCATTGCCATCGACGCGTCTGGCGGTTATCGTTTGCTGAGTGAATATCGCAACCACGACCGCTTGACCTTACGCCGGTTAAAATCATTATTCGAGCAGGACGATCCAGATCCACACGGGACGCTAAGGCCTTATATCGAACGTGTCCGCTTGCAGATGAACCGTCAATATGGGGCGATGAACGGCGATAGAGAAGCCCTCAATTTTCTCAAGCCGGGACGTTGTTCTCTCCAGGGAATCCGTCACGTGTTGCTGTTTACTGATGGCCTGTTGCCTCCGGCAGAGAATCCGGATGAAGATCATGATCTGCAATGGCTTGTTGATCTCTATTTGGAAGGGGGGCTGGCGCTGGTCCAAAAATGTGTCCGCACCAAGGAACAGAGCGACCCGGATTGTCGCATCTATCCGCGCTTTAAGCCGCATGATGATATTGCTGCTATTGCTTTGTCAATGGGCTGAATATCTCAGGTACAGACTTTCCAGTTTTTTTGAAAATTCCTTCCCAGGTAAATTGTTCCAGCAGTATTTTCAATGATGGCGGGCAAGCTTGGTCGGTGTCTGTTGTGGCGAGCTGATGGCACTGTGCGCTCAAAGCGCTGACCAGTGCGTTAATGAAATGACCCTCGTCAGCGGGGTGAGGGCGGTCTATGGAAATCATTTGGGGCAGCTCGACCAGCTCAATCCATCGGCGGTCTGTTCCGTGGAACAGCTCTGAAATGCCGGGTAGGGCCGTGGCCAATATATGGCAACCACTGGCCAACGCTTCCAGTAGAACCAGTGGCAGGCCCTCAAAGAAGGAAGGCAAAACAAAAAGGTCGGCCTGACGCATCAAGCTGGCGAGTTGGTGTTGTTCAAGCTTGCCATGAATCTTGATTTTTGGTTCCAGAGCGGTTGCTTGAGCCAGAATCTCTTCCCCTTCACTGCCATGCCCTGCCCCGACCAGGTGGAAGCAGAACTCTTGATGGGGCAGGAGCTGCAGTGCTTTGATCAGCCAGGGCAGGCCTTTTGCCCTGCTGAGCTTGCCGGCGTAGAGGATTTCGATTGGTCTGTTGGGGCGTTTGCTCTGCGACCAGTAAAAGAGCTGCTTGTCATATCCTGCACCGATGACTTCGATGCGTTCCTCGTTAACTTGGTAAAGTTGAGAAATTTCAAGCTTTTGGACCGTGCTTAAGGCACAGATTGTGTCAACCTTCCGACATCCCGGCAAAACGAGAGGGTGAAGATGGCGGCAATTGTGGAACTGACGTAAATCTGAACCGTGACAACTGGTGATCATGGGGATATGTGGGTACTTCTGCTTGGTCAAAGACGTGAGTAGCCACAGGTGATGAGAATGGATCAGATCGGGCTGGTGGCGTTCGATCGCTTCGTCCAGTTTTTCTTCAAAGCGGTCAAGGTAAAGATCAAGCTGGCGAGATGAAAGATCGCAAAAACGGGTACTGGGATAAGGCATCACGTCGCTCATTCCGACAACCGGAAAAGGAATGTCCCGGCCGAAATGTACCGGGTGGTAGCAGTCCTGACTCAGGTCCAGCAGTTCTAAATGATCGGCGTGGATTGGAACCCCGGCCAGCAAAATATTGGTAAAGCCCCGTTGAGCCGCATGGCGCATTGCGGCCTGAAGGTAAATACCGCTCCCGGTGGCGTCTGGAATCTGGCTGAGAAGATGAAGTATTTTCATTGTTCGACAGTTTTAAGGATAATAACGGGAAAATTACCGTTGTCGGCGGCCAGCGCCGCTCCGGCATCTGTGATCAGCGAGGGGACATCGATACCGAGGTAATTATCCTGCCCTACGGTCAGTTTTTCGCAACCAGCATGGGTCAATATTGTTGCTCCTTCGATCTCGTGCATAAAGCGCTTCAGTTGTGCTGCGGCAAGCTGAATCAGGCCCTGGATAAAAATCCCTTCCCGGGTTGTCCTGCCTGCTGCAAACCAGACGTTCTCCCAGATTTCGTGGGCTTCCCACCAGTAACCGTGATTGAACAGGTCGACTCCGTATAGATAGGGCTGGCAGGTCCTCCAGTCGACGTCGGAAAAGTCGGGCAGATAGACATTTTCCTGGCCGTAGGAATGCCCCTCCGGATGGTTGTGTGGGTGCGGAATATCTTGAAAGGGGATGTAACGATAGGAGGGGAAGGGGGTTCTGTATAGCGTGAAACTTCTGTCGGCAGGTTATCCATTTGTTCAGCGATCCGTACTGACCAGCATTGAGAAATGAGAAGAAACAAAAGGGTGCCCCGTAAAACGAGCCCCCTCTTCAGTTTGAGAGGGCCCATTTTATGGGCCCTCTCGTTATGTTCTTGATTCACTTTCGCTTTTTAAGCGCCGCCGTAGGAATGCAGACCTGACAACACCAGGTTGACGCCCAGATAACAAAAGACTGTTGCCGCGAAACCGAAGATGGACAACCACGCGGCGCGGCGGCCGACCCAGCCCCTAGTGAATCGGGCATGAATAAACGCCGCATAGATAAACCAGACGATCAAACTCCAGGTTTCTTTCGGGTCCCAACTCCAGTAGGTGCCCCAAGCGTAGTTAGCCCAGGCCGCCCCGGTGACGATACCGAGGGTCAGCAGTGGAAAGCCGATCATAATCGCTTTGTAGTTGAGGTCGTCAAGGACTCTGGTTGAGGGAAACATCCCGAGAATTCCACCCATAGGCTCTTTGCCTGTGTGTTTTTCTTCCTTTCCGATCTTCATCAGGTACATGATTGAAACACCGAAGGCTACGGCAAAGCCGGCGTAACCAAGGAAGCAGGTGATAACATGATAGGTCAGCCAGTTACTCTGCAGGGCAGGAACCAGTGGGTCGATGGTATCATGCAGGCTCATCTGGGCCCAGAGCATGCTGAACAGTGCAATGGGAAGAACGAATGCACCAATAGCCCGCTGTTTATACTTCCATTCAATGATCAGGTAGATCAGCAGAATCGACCAGGCAAAAAAGACGACTGATTCATACAGGTTGGTGAGGGGGCGCGACCGTCGGCCCCGAGGATCTGATACGATTCATACCAGCGCAAGCCCAGAGCTGTTGTCTGGATCAGGAATCCGGCTACTGCAGCCCCGGTTGCCGCCAGGGCCACCTTATTATTTTTAGAAGCGATATAGGCGAAGTACAGGACCATTGCAGCAAAGTAAGCAACGGTTGTCAGATTGAATAATTGTCCGCTATCCATCAGTTATCCCTCCTTCTTCTGGGATTCATCTTTGATACAGGTTTCCAATTTCTGTTGCAGGTCGTCAAAAGCCAGGGAGAAACCGGGCTGATTGCGATGAGCGTTGGCTGCAACGGCAATTTTTGTTTTTTTGCCATCGTTCTCCAGGCAGACCCAGATCCGTTTATGGGAGAAGAAGAAGGCACTGAGAGAGCCGAAAATCATCAGGAAGCAACCAAGCCAGACAATGTTGACACCTGGGTCCTTGGCAACCTGAAGGCCGGTGAATTGAGGCTGTTCAAAGCCGAGCAGGGCAAAGCTGAAAATACCGCCACGCTTGATGTCAAATTGAGGATAATTTTGCCAGACGACAAAGGGTGAGCCATGCTTTCCGTCTGGCGTGTCGATATGCAGTTGCATGGCCGGACCGAAGTTGCGATCATTTTCGGTGAAGTTGGTGACGGCGAAAGCGTAACCGTCAGACAGTTCGATATGTTGTCCCTGACGTGCCTTGACCTCAACACTTTTTCCTGTGGCATTGTGGGTCGCTTTTACTTTAAAAAAGCATTTCCGGCAGGGCCATAGCTGGACTGGTAGAAAGTGATCCCCTTGTAGGTCAACGGATCATTGACCTCTATCCGCTTTCGCAGGACTTCTTTGCCATTCTCCAGAACCACCAGATCGCTGTTGTAATCCTTCGGGCGCATGCTGTTCGGATAGTAGCTGACATCAAAATCGTCGCATCGAACCGTGAAGCCAAGGGGTATCTCCCCTTTTCCGCTTCGTGAAATAACTTTATCTGTCTCTGTACCCTCAACAATATTGATGTATGCCTTGTAGCCCCACAAATTGCCAATGATTGCGCCGGCCATGATAATAAGGATTGACACGTGCGTGATGTAGGCGCCAAAGCGGGAATAGATTCCCTTTTGGGCAAAAAGGTAGGTTTTGCCATCTTTTTCGGTGACAACCGGTTTGCCGAATTCCTTCTTCAACAGAGGGCTGATCCGCTCAATGATCTGCTGCTTGGAATCCTTGCTGGTATAATCGGCTTTATTGGCTGAGCCTTTAAGAATCCCAGGGCTGGCAACCAGCATCGGATCGGTCACAAATTTCCATACGCGGGGAAAGTTCTTGATTGAACAGCAGATCAGATTGACGCTGAATAGAGCAAGGATGCCAATGAACCAGACCGAGTGGTACATGTCGGTAAACTGAAGTGCTTTGAACAGTTCATAATTCGACTGTCCGTATTCACGGATGTATTCAGAGGCCGGTGCGTTCTGTTGCAGGACCGTCCCGATGATTGAGGTCAGGGCAAGTAAAAGTAGCAGTATAATCGTCAGTTTCAGGGAGCAGAGAAAGTCCCAGACCTGATCTGTAAAATTTTTTTGATTTTTCAGCCAAGGTAGAAATCTCCTATTGATGATGACTGTCCGTTAATTGATAACAGAATTGGTCAGTTTGATCTGCAGTACGATCTTTAAATAACCAGGTCAGAGCAGCAGACAGTTTTCAATGCAGGAGAACGACAGAGCGCAGACTTAGCTGTGATTGAAGAGGGTTTTGAGTGACTGTTTCCAGGGGCCGGATATTTTTTTGCGGACCGAGAGCCACGACAATGGCTTCCCCCGCTTTGAATTGAGGTGTAAATGAACGGTACTCATGCGCCAAAGGATGAGTACTTTTTTGTTGCGCATGGTATTCGGGGAGGCCGAGATCGCGTTTGAGAGGGGGCGCCTGGTGACAGGCTTGGCTGGGGCAACATGGAGCCGGTTGCGGCTGAACGAATACCTGGTGACAGCCGGCGGTTCCGACTGCAGGGTTGCAGAGCCCGTCATGCGGCAATGACGTTGCCGTGGCGACCTGTAGACCACTGCATGCCAGAATGACCGGAATCAGCAGGAAGATAATGTTAAGACGGCTGTTTAAAGAGCGCTCGGGCAATTTTTATCCTGTATGCAATTTAAGGATTTTTTTACCCCGCGTCCTGCGGGGGCCACAACCTTTTCCAACAATGGTCACGCATTGTACTGCAGAACAGGGTTATTTACATAGCGAAAACTACAGATCGACCGCTTTTAATTGCTCCAGAAGTTCTTTTTGTTCCGGGCTCAGATTCTTTGGGACAGCAACTTCGATGATCGCATAGAGGTCACCAGCAGGCCTTTTTCCCGAAGCTGCAACGCCGTAACCACGCAGTCTGATCTTTTGACCTGGCTGCATGCCCGCAGGGACTTTGACTCTTTTAGGGGTTTCCAGAGTCGGCACTTCAATTGATGTTCCGAGGCAGATACCGCTATAGGGGATTTCAGCTCTAACCTGGAGATCATGGCCGTCCCGGGTGAAAATTGGATCCGGCTCTATGTCGACCTGAAGGTAGAGGTCTCCCGGCTTTCCACCCGCAGGAGGAGGTCCTCCCTTGCCGGCGACACGTAATTTCCCTCCTTTTCAATTCCAGGTGGTATGCGGACTTTGATCTGCTCGACTCGATTGTCACTACGATAGTCGATGCGTCTTTCTCCACCTTGAACCGCAAGTCTGAAAGGAATGCTGATCTGCATCGAGTAGTCCTGCCCTTTGGCGGGTCGGCGAGGGGCATGGCCTCGCCCTCCTCCACCGAACAGCTGGCTGAACAGATCTTCTCCACCGCCGCCAAAACCACCGAAAATGTCACCGAAATTCATATTGCGGAAGATGTCTTCCTGGCTGTAGCGCTGGTGAAAACCGGTGTCGCCGAACTGATCATACTGACGGCGCTTGTCCGGATCGGACAGCACGGCGTATGCTTCGGTGATTTTTTGAACTGCTCCTCCGCCTTGGTGTCTCCGGGGTTTTTGTCCGGATGGTATTTTTGTGCCAGTTTTCGGTACGCTTTTTTATTGCAGCGGCATCGGCGCTGCGTTCGATTCCGAGTAAGGAATAATAATCCTGTGCCATTCTATGTTCTCCCGCTTTGTTCTTTAATTGATTCCGGGCTGGAACCATCGGGTTGATACTATAAGAGTGCTTTTTATCAGCGTCAAGGGGAAGACTGTCTCAGCTTGACCTTGTAGGGGGGAAGCGCTAGGATTCAGACGGTTTCAATTCTTTTGCCTGAACCGGATTGGCAGGCGTTGTGACAAGCGTTCAGGTTTTCGTTCTTTCTGGTGGTTGACGGTGGTTGAACAGAGTCCAGCCGTTTCAGACACTACCTAATCTTCTTGAAGGAGTCTTCATGACCCGAATCGTCGTGGTAGGTGCAGGGATCTCAGGTCTTTCTACGGCCTATGCCATTGAACAACTGGCTCAACAGGCCGAGCTTGAGGTTGAAGTCAATGTTCTGGAGAAAGAGGGGCGGACCGGTGGCAAGATCTGGTCGATCAGGGAGGAAGGTTTCCTCTGTGAGTGGGGGCCTAATGGCTTTCTCGACAACAAGCCGATGACTCTCGATTTGTGCCGCGAGCTGAAAATTGATGCGCAGCTACTACGCTCAGATGACAATGCCAGAAAGCGCTTTATCTATGCGGATAAAATCCTCCACCAATTACCGGAGAACGGTCCATCCTTTTGAAGTCAAATTGATTTCGTGGCCGGGGAAATTCAGGCTGGCCGCTGAGGTGTTGGTGCCCAAAAGGACCGAGAACAGCGACGAAACCCTGGCTGAGTTCGGCCGGAGGCGGTTGGGCAGTGAAGCTCTGGATAAATTGATCTCGCCCATGGTGTCCGGTATTTTTGCCGGGAACCCCGAGACCATGAGTGTGAAAAGCTGCTTTCCGCGCATTTATGAACTGGAGCAGGAATTCGGCGGCTTGATTAGGGCGATGATGAAGTTGGCCAAGAAGAAGAGGGCGGAAGTCAAAGCGGGCAAGGCGGTGGCCAGTGCTGCCGGACCCGGTGGTGTGCTGACATCGTTCAATGGGGGAATTCAGGAATTGACGGATGCCGTATCTGAGAATTTGAAAGCCGCAGTGATCACCGCCAGCGAGGTCACCCGAATCGAGAAGAAACTGGGAGGTTATGTCCTTCATCTTGGTGACAACCGGCGTCTTGATGCCGAGATTGTCGTGACCGCCGCTCCAGCCTACGCCGTCGCTGCCATGCTTGATGGAACCCATGATGACAGTTCAAGGCTATTGCGCGAGATTCCTTATGCGCCAATGAACGTCATCTGTTGTGGTTATGAAGCCGAGCGGATTCAACATGACCTCAACGGTTTCGGCTATCTGATCCCCAAAGCGGAAGGCTGCAGCACCTTGGGAACCTGTGGGACTCCAGCATCTTTCCAGGCTATCGCGCCCCTGAAGGCATGGCCCTGCTTCGTTCAATGATGGGGGGAGCCACCAATCCCGACGCGATTAACCTGTCGGAAGATGAAGTTAAAGCGAGGACAATGGCCGATCTGAAGCAGATCATGGGCATCGATTGTGACCCCGGCTTTGTCAGAATTTATCGCCACAAGAATGCCATACCACAATACACCAGAGGACACGGACAACGTTTAGCGGCTCTGGATGAAACTCTGTCTTCAGCGCCGGATCTGGTGTTGACCGGTAATGCCTTTTTCGGGGTCGGCCTTAATGACTGTGTCAATGCAGCGAATAAGGCTGCCGACAAGGTTATCCTGAGGGTGAAAGAAAGACTTTAATGACAGTCATGCTGACTCTGCCACATCAAGGTGCGACAGAGTCAGCATGACTGCTCAGAGGTGAATAGGTAAGAAAGCGGAATCCACCCTCATCGGAATTTTCGATGATAGAGGCCGGGCCGCTGATATCGCTGGGAATCTCTTCGCTGCTCTCCCCAGAGAGACAATAATCCCTTCCTTGACCGCGCCAAGAACGTTGATTTTCGCATTGGCAGTCGGGTGCTCTTCCAGGGAGAACTGCAGCAACTCCTCGGCCAGTTGTTCTCGTTCTGTTTCAAGATTCAGTTGTCGCTGAGTAAGGATGTCAATACGCAATTGAAAGGCATCGCGCAAGGCCGGGCGCAAATTACTCAGATTCTTGCCGTTTAAGGTCTTCAGAGTATCGGATATTTTTGCCAACTGTATCGATAAACTTTTCAGCCGTGTACGCAGATAATTCAAACGATCGGTTTCGGGGAAGAAGACTCCCGATGTCAAGTGGGTTTTTGTGCCTGAGCGGGAGCCTAATATCTTGGCTTCAATACCTTCGAGGGCAATTATTTCCCCTCCGGTGACCAGACCTTTGGGGACCATCACCCGCCCCGTCGATTTGATCGTAGAATTACGAACCTCATGAGAAATGTCGACATCGCCCCAGCACTCGACGGTCACATGGTTGAGATAACGGGCTTTCAGTGACCCCTTGCAGATGATTTTTCCTTTACCCATGCCGGCCATGGTGCCGAGGGTGACAGGTCCTTCCGAAGTGATTCGGCAGTTGCCGACAGCACCACTGATGCTGATTCCTTTGGTCGCAGTAATATTGAAATCGTCCAGAACATCTCCTTTGATGTTCACAAAACCGTTAAAGCTGATATGGCCGATCGCCAGGTCGACATCGCCGTTGACAACAAATTCTTCGCTGATGGAGAGAACGTTGTTTTCAAACAGAACCCGCCCTGCTTGATCGGCGATCACCTGAGTGCCGTCGTCGCTGAAATGGACACCTGTTCCGGCGATGATCCCGCAGGGTTTACCGGGATAGGGCGCTATCGGCTCACCGTAAATGGTTTTGCCGGGGGTTCCTTCTGTCGGCAGGTAGATGTTGCCGATATGTTGTCCCGGTTCGACATTGGAAAAGGCCTGGATCGATTTGAAATCGACCCGACCGAACTCATCTTCATCAAGAGCGGCGTCTTCCTGTCCTGTTGTGACAACCAGTTCAAACCAGCCGTCCCTGCCGTTGACAGCTACCTCACCCTTTGCCAGCAGAACATTGGTCGGATTTTCACCGAGCGCTGCTTCGGAGCAGAATACTGCGACCTGTTCAAGATCGACGCTGTCGGTGATGTTGTTGTTACGCAGAATAGCAATCAGTTCAGCCGGAGCGATACTGTCTTCAGTGTTGAAGACGGTAATCGATGCTCGACATTCAAGGCCATTAAGGTGGGCATCAAGGCTGAGTTCGTAGTTGTCGTTGACATATTCGCCAATCCTCTTGGCGCCGACATCAACTCCCTGGTGGACTGTTGCTGACATGGAACTCCCATAAAAAGATAAAGAATGAAATGAATGACATTTTATCTGATTTGTGTATCGGTACAAAGAACATTTTTCTTTATTATTAAATTGTTATCTTCACGTGGAAAATCACGTGGAAAACTTGACGCCTGGTATTGGGACCGTTATTCTCCTGATTTTGCGGAGGTTTTGATATGTCTGAAATAAGAAAAAGCCTGAAGCGTGATCTTGCCGAAGTCTGCTGGCGCGAACTTCGAGTTCATCTTCAACGAGACGCAATTATTGTCGTTGATGATGCTCTGGATTTGATCGAAACAGCTATTGCTGTCGCTGATGATGATAAAAAAATGGTTGAGCAGTGGATTGATGCCGGACAGCTCGGCAAGCCCAGTCAACAGCAACTGGAGCGTTGGGAAGCGGAGCTTGACCACTCCTTTCAAATGCTGATCGTTCAACCCTTTATTCTGATCCAGGAGGGTGCAGGTGCCTGAGCAGTTTGTTCAAAGTTTATGTGATTACAATGCACCGGGGGTTTTTAATCCCTGGGCTGATAGTGATCCAGAGCATGATATCGACGATACCGGACCGGTGGTCAGACGCAGGCAGCTGCTCCATTATCTGCAAGAACGCATCGGCAAAGCGGATCTCCTCCTCTGTGCCGAAGCGATCGGTTATCAGGGGGGCACTTCAGTGGGATTCCGATGACCTCGGAGCGACTTCTGCTCGGCGGGTTAAAACACAAGAATCTCAGCCCTGATCTGGTTTTCATGATCTGGAGCCACAGCGCACCAGCGATCCCGCTTTTCGGCCTCTGGGCTTTACCGAACCCACGGCGACTATTGTCTGGGGTTTTCTGGCGGAGCACGGGATCGACAGTCGCAGGGTGGTACTGTGGAATGCTTTTCCCTGGCATCCGTATCAGACGGGCAAAGGATTTTTAAGCAATCGAACTCCAACCGATATCGAGTTGGAAGCTGGACATGTTATCCTGAGACAGATGCTTGACCTCGGTCAATTCAAGCGGGTTGTCGCGGTTGGAGAAAAATCCTTTAGCCAACTGCGACAACTGGGCATTCCGGCAACCAAGGTTCGCCACCCTGCAAATGGGGGAGCCGGAAAGTTTAGAAATCAGCTGTTGGAGCTGTTATAGTTTTCAGGTTGTCTGCAGTTAAGGTTTGCGGCCCTTTTTACTGCCGACCTTTGTGGCTTGCTGTCCTCTGTGCCGCTGTTGTCGGGATTGGTTTTGTCTTTTGGGTGGGATGTTATGGCGATTGATATAATTCAGGGCCAGATTAGCCGTTTCTGGCCAGCCGAAGCACCGGAAGTGATGTCGATCAAGGGAGCCTGGGGGTTGGGAAACCTATGCCTGGAGTACCTACCTGAGTGCTGCAAAAACCAGAATAAGATTGCCTGGAAAGTATTCCTATGTCTCTCTGTTCGGGATAAACTCTCTCGACGATCTGAAGTTTTCCATTTTGAAAATATGATCGATAAAAGACTGATCGGACGCAAGCCGACGGTTGAGAGTTTCAAATCCAATACAGCTGATCTGCTGAAATCCCTCGGCAAGAAGACACTGCCTCTGCTCCCCTCGAGTGCAACAGCTGAACACTACCGTTCAATGATCGATTCCCTGGCTTTTTTGTCGCTCGAGAAGACAGTGATCTGCATCGATGATTTTGAGCGCAAGGGGCGCAGCATCGAAGCCCAGGATATCCTTGGTTTGATACCCAACTCAAGGAGCAGAAAAAGTGCAAGGTTGTTTTGATTCTGAATGATGAAAGCCTCAGCGAGGGATCTTCAGTCGATTATATCAGGCTCAGGGAAAAGGTGGTCGATACCGAGTTACGCTTTGCCCCTTCCGCTGAGGATTGTGCCGACATCTCACTCAGCAGCGGTCCGGTTGGAACTCTGCTGCGAACCAATATCGTCAAACTGAAGATCAACAATATCCGTATTATCAAGAAAATTGAGAAGCTGTCGACACTTCTGTTGCCGGTGATAAAAAAGTACGACAGTCAGATCCTGGCGCAGGCGTTGAGGACTTTGACTCTACTCACCTGGTGCTATTACGGCCAATCGAGCGAAGTTCCCGATTACAATTTTGTCGTCAGCCGGACCAGTGCTTTTGGTGATCTGGATGACGACCTGTCGATGACGACTCAGCAGCAGTCCTGGTGCGCAGTTCTACGCAGTTACGATAACTTCTCCGTTGACGATTTTGATCTCCAAATTGCAAGCCTGGTAGAATGTGGCTATGTCAATGAAAGACGTTTGCGTGAAGAAGCCGAACTTTTGAATGATCGGATTCTATCGCTCCGGTCGGAAAATTCATTCCAGGAGGCCTGGCGCAGGTTCTATGACTCCTTTGATGACAACGCCCAGGATGTTGTCGATTGCCTGGCGGAAAGTTTTAAGAATAACGCCAGATACATCAGCCCGGTCAATCTGGATGGGACGGTGCGGTTGCTCCGCTATCTGGGGAAAGACAAGCTGGCGACCAAGATTATCGATCTCTATGTCGAAAAAAGAGAATCCGACCCAGAGCTGTTTAACCTTGACTCCTCTGTCCTGCCAGGTCAGATCAAGGATCTGGAGGTGATCAGAAAGTTTAAAGCCAAACAGGAATCCTTGCGAACCAAACGCAGTCTGCTTGAGATCTGTGATTCACTTCTCGGTCATGAAGGTAGCGGAGATGAAGAGGAGATGCTGTTGTCACAGGCAACGGTTTCCGATTATGTTAATCTTTTCAAAAAACAAAAAGGGGCGAAGTTGTCTGATTACGTCGATCTGTGCCTAAAATTCAGCCGTCTGGGCGGAACCACCGAATACCAGAAACTGATCGCCGATAAAGCGACTGAAGCGCTTAAAATCATCGGTCGCGAAAGCAGGTTAAACGCCAGTAGAGTCAAGCGTTTTGGTATTAAGGTTGACTGATTCTTTGGCTGGAACCATCGTTTTGCTGTTGCTGTGAACGTAATAAATGATCTGATTTATATTTTTCAAGGAGGCTGCTATGAAATATCTGATCTCTTTCGCCCTGTTACTTGTTGTTCTGCTGTGTGGCTGCAGCGGTGTTTATTACAGCACTATGGAAAAAATCGGCGTTCACAAGCGCGATATTCTGGTGGATCGGGTGGTTGAAGCCAGGGACAGCCAAGCCGAGACCAAGGAGCGGTTCTCTTCGGCGTTGGAACGTTTTACCAGCGTGATCAATTTTAGCGGCGGTGAATTGGAGGAAAAGTACAAACAACTGAGTGAAGAATTGAAAAAGAGCGAAGAGCAGGCTGACGATGTGCGGAACCGGGTCGCGGCCGTTGAGGATGTTGCAGGGGCACTGTTCGACGAGTGGGAAGATGAACTTGATCAATATAAAAATACCAATCTCAAGCGCAAGAGCGAAGCTCAGCTGAAACAGACCCGAAGACACTATCTCAAGCTGATTGGGGCGATGAAAAAGCTGAGTCGAAAATCGATCCGGTTCTCGACCCTTTGCGTGATCAGGTTCTATTTCTCAAGCATAACTTGAATGCTCGCGCTATTGCTTCGCTGCAAACGGAACTGGGGCAGATTGAAAGTGATGTGTCGCGTCTGATCCGCGATATGGACGCTGCGATGAAAGAAGCTGACAGCTTTATCCAGACTCTGAATGCTGAATAATAGCAGCATGGACCCCTGCAGCAAATGCGGGGGCCATGCTGTCAAGCCTGTTTGAATCTCTGACTTTTACTTTCTTTTTTTCAGCATCTGTGCAAGCTCAACCAGCTTGATGAGTTCGGCCCGGTCGCCATGGGGATCTTTTCCCGTGCGGTTCGTGCCGTTGTTATTATCCAGTCAAAATTCGCATTCGCATTCCCTTTGAATTTTAAGCCGTTGAGTAACATTCCCCAGGCGGCAACGGCGGCGGAAAATTTCTGATCTGTTTTAGCCTCGAAAAATGTGAGTGTTGTTGCTGTCACCGGCTGAGATAGCAGTTGGCTGCTGTTTTCCTGCGGGTTTTTGTAGCGGTATTTGACCAGAGCCAGTTCTCCATTGGTTTTCGTGCGCCGCTTTGTCGCTGCAGGCAGTAACGACCAGTAGAGTCAGGCCCAAGAGGCCAATCTGGAATGTTTTCAATAATGTCATTTTATAGCTCCTGCCTGCTGTGATGAGTTGATGAACGGATATGAAGAGGCTGATGCCGGTATTTTAGGTGAGAGCGCAGACGGGTTGAAGTCCTTTTCTTTGCACGACAGATTTTTTTTATGTTCGTTTTTCTCTTTTTGCAGAAGTTTTCGTTTTTTTGATCAGAAGATCGGAATTGGAGATTACAGTAATCATGCGTACTGGATAACTTATACAAGGCGAGAGAGTCCGTCAGGGAAGGATCAGGAGATGAAATGGTTGCCGCCACCTGAACAGGTGACGGCACAGCCAGTCTGCGTGGTTCTTTACTGTATTTTTTCGGTAGGAAGGTCGGCACCCTTCCAGGCGAAAATACCGCCGGGGTAGCGATAGACGTTTTTATAGCCCAGCTTGCGGGCCCATACAGCACCGTTGTGACTGCGGGTGCATTTGACGAAGCCGCAGTAGACGACAATGGTTTTCTCCTTGTCTTCGCCCAGCAGTTTCTCATAATCCTCGAGCGATTTGCCTTCAGTTTCGGCAGCATCCCAGGTCTTCATGTCGGGAATTGGAAAAAGAAACTGAACGGCACCGGGGACATGGGCTTTTTATAGCTGGAGGCAAAGGGCATGGTGTCGATAATCAGCATTTCCCTGCCTTCGTCGCGCCATTTCGCCAGTTCGTCGGTACTGACGACCTTGTAATCGCCACGCTCAACTTCACGCAGCAACTTGATTGCCTGTGCTTCTGCCTTGACCTCTTTTTCAAATTTGTTGTCGAAGCTCATGGCCGGTGCGGCAAGCACTGTCAGCACGATGGTGATCATGATGACAACTGAGAAGCGATGGATGTTCATGTTGGATCTCCTTGAATGTGAGTCGCCCTGAATGTTAACAGAACAAGGGCCTGGGTTTGGATTTGCTGACATACCGCCAGAATATTGATAGGCAACGGCAAGCAACAGCAGAATATCGCGCATAGAGCACCGCGCAGATCGTGGAAGGCTTCCGCCTCTGCGTCATCCGGTCCAAACAACCGCAGTCGATATCGAGACCGAGGTAGATTCCATAACTCAATACAGCGACGAAAAGCAGCAGCTGCAAAGTGATCAGCAGAAGAGAACCGTTCTTTTCGAATAACAGCCCTGTTGCCGCCACGAGTTCAACAACAATCAAACCGATGGCGGCAGGAAAGACCAAAGCCTCTGGAAGAAGCCCGTATGCTGCGATGATCGCAGCGAAATCGGATGGATGCAGCATTTTCGTCAGGCCTGACCAGAGAAAGACGGCAACGATGGTCAGGCGACAGCAGTGATAGAGCCAAAGACCGGCCAGTGCAACCCGATTTTGCTCAAGGGCGTTGCTGACTGGGCTCATCTCGATCTTCTTTTCAGGCGTCGATAGAGCAGCGGAGCGAAGGAGAGTGTAGCGATCAGCGTCAGTCCGATAAAGAAGGGTGGGGTCAGGTGGCCTGCCAGCAGATCACTTAATGAGCTTGACAGCGTAATGCAGGCGATGGTGCCTGGCAGCATGAAGATAAAAGTTGCCAGGCAGTAGTGGCTGAAACGGATGTTGGTCAATCCGAAGGCGTAATTCAGCAGGTTGAAGGGAAAAAGAGGGATTAGACGGGTCAGGGCGACGAGTTTCCAGCCGTTTTGGTCGGCCTGTGCGTTGAGGGTATTCCACTGAGGGGCTTTCAGCTGCCTCATGACCAGATCTCGAGCCAGGTATCTGGAAATCAAAAATGCAAGGCAGGCACCCGTGGTTGCCGATATTGATGTGTAAACGACACCCAGTATCGGACCGAACAGGATTCCTCCAACAATACCGATCGGTAGCCCGGGAAGGAAGAGGGTCGGTGCGATTGCATAAATAAGCATATAGGCCAGGGGAGCCATGATGCCGTAAGAGGAGAGCAGTGCCTGGAGGCGGTCCTGTTGAAAAAGTTCCAATCCGCCGCCGATACGAAAGCCAGTTAAAATCAGGATGAGAAAGGTCAACAGGGCCAATCTGGACAAGGCTTCACTTGAGGCTTTGGGTGGCTGCAACAGTGTTCGTTCTCTTACATTGGCTCCGGCAGGGGTTCTTTCGAAGCGCTGTTTGAGTCTGAGCCTGTTGAAATAGGTCCGTGGAGCCTTTGCTTCAGGGCGGTCTGATGTCAGTGTTGTCTCGGTGTTGAAGATCAGGTCAAGAAGGTGATGGCTGTGTGTGTGTTTCGAAAATCGGGCGGTACAGGCCGCGCAATAGCTGACAAGTCTTTCACCTTCGGTTTCGCTTAATCTTTTGGCGGCCCAATTCGAGGAGAATTTCGGTGCGACTCTTGTGACCCCTGCCCCCTCTCCGCAGCAAAGAGTCTTTCTCCCGCTGTGTTAGCGGTTCCTTGACTTTGAATCCTTGCTTTTGCAGAAGCGATCGGACGGCAGTCTGGGTTGTCTCCTGAAACCGGGTAACACAGGGATCGTGAATAGTGACGGTTTGTTCAGGCTGACGTGTCGTGCCGGTTATTTCATCCAGGCTTTCATAGATCGTTCGGGTGTTCAGGGCTTTTGCGTATTGGCTGAAAATCGCCTGACAATTCGGGCAGGCGACGAGAATGTTTTTAATACCGTGAGCGACCAGGTAGGAGGTCATTTCTGAAAACATGCTGTCGAAATGTCGTTGATCTCCCAGATCATGGGATGGTTTTGTACAACAATCCAGGACAATTCCGATGGTCGCTGTCTTTTCCTTCAGGGTCTTAACACCTGATAGGTTTCATCCGGTCTTGAACCGGTTAAAGCACATCCGGGGAAAAGACAGTGTCGCAACCTTCGGGCAGCGAATACCAGCTGAAAGATTTTGATGTTCCCCGTTTTTCATAAGATCGCAGTGCTTTGTAACGGGATAGATCGGTCTGTCCAGCTGTGACTGCCTGACGGCGCATGGCGAGGAACATGCCCGCAGGATCGACGGAATGAGGGCAAACGGCTGTGCAGAGACCGCACAGATGGCATTCAAACGGCTGGTTGTGGCTGCACGGATCGGTGGTGTCGTAGCTCTGGGCCAGAACTCTGGGGTCCCCATAACGTTGAAGAAAGGCGCACTCGTGCACGCAGATCCGGCATTGTGTGCACTGTCGAGCCACCTGTTCCAGCAACCGATTGAGACCTGAAGCGGCAACAGAACCGCCATGACACAGGACTGGACCGGTCGTGGACGCAGGTTTCCTTAAGGGTTGAATGGCTGCCATAAGGTGTTGTCTGATCTGTTGTTCTCGTTAATCTGTTGCCAGAAGTTCTGGGTAGGGCCATGCGGCTTGCCCTTTGGTGAGAATAGCGAGGCGTGATTTCGGAATGCCTGATTCGAGCAGATGATCGTAGGCTCTTTTGGCTCCACCACCGCCACGCGGACAAACGATGACAGCGAGGGTTTCATTGTTTTTAAGCTCTTCGATGGCAGCTGCGAGTTTGGCGCGATCTTCTTCTGATTTAACCGGGTAGGCATAGGTCGCAACGGCACCACGGATATGGTGTTGGTTGAACTCCTTATCGACTTGGATATCGATGAGTGTCATCGGAGTGTTTTCGGTCAGATTCCGTTTGACGTCCGCGGAAGAAATGTAATTGTAGTTGTTAATCAAAGCTGAAGCCGTTCCGGCTGTCATGATCAGCATGGCCAGAGTGATGAAAACCAGCAGTCTCTTCATGTGTTCCTCCTGTAACGGTAAATTATGAAATGATAGAGGCAAAGATTATCAGGCTATTGACTGTTGACATGCAAACGGATATTTTTAATAAAAACGATAGTAGCTATTGGGAAAACAGATGGAGATGTGATGACTTTACGCCAACTTGAGCTTTTTGTTGCTGTGGTAGAGACAGGAAGTTTTCGCGCGGAGCGGAGAAGGTTTGTCTGACTCAGTCAACTGTGAGTCAACATATAGCAGCCCTGGAAGATGAATACGAAACACAACTGCTCGACCGAACCGGTAAGGGATTTACCGACACCCGCCGGGCAGGTCTTTTTGCAGCATGCCCGGCGAGTCTTGGCAGAGGGAATTATCTTAAAAGATGCGATGAGCAGCTTTCATGGTTTGGAAAAGGCGACTCTTAATTTGGGAGCGAGCAATATCCCGGCGAATTATCTCATTCCCTGTCTGCTTCCCGTCATCCAGAATAAATATCCCGGTATTGCTTTGAATATGCGCATCGGGGACAGCCGTGAAGTACTTAATGAACTGAAGGCCGGACAGGTTGAACTTGGGATTGTGGGCGGCAAGGATAATGATGATGTGTTTGATTATGATCCTTTGCTGATCGATCAGTTGGTGATGATTGTCGGACCTGGACATCCTTTGAAAGAGCGGGAGTCAATTTCTCTGAACGAGCTCACTGCTCAGCAGTTTGTTGTCAGGGAAGATGGCTCTGGAACATACCAGGCTTTGCAAAAGGGATTATTGGCCGGAGGTGTTGACCCCGACAATTTTACAGTGATTGCCCGACTTGGAAGCAATGAGGCGGTACGCAGGGCGGTTTCCCATGGCATGGGATGTGCCTTTGTTTCTGATCTGTCGATTCAGAGTAATCTCAAGTATGGGGAGTTGCTCAAGATAGATGTTGAAGGGCTGAAAATTGAACGTCAGCTGTGGCTGGTAAAGCTGAAAGAAAGAACGGCCTCGCCGGCGGCTCAAGCCGTATCAGACTTGCTGAAGGAGAAAGGGGGCCTTGATTTCTTTTGAATAAATGCCGAGGCTTCTGATCCCCTGCCGTGCTGGGCCGGGAGCATGGTTTATCAAGGGTCTGCTTGCCGATCCTTGCCCTTCTATTTTCAAGGTTTTTCCATGATGTCGTCAATAGATTCAAAGGTTTGGAAGCGTCCGGAAGTGCTCCTTTTATGATGGCCTTTGCTGTGCCATTGAGCCTTTCCACCTGGATGGCGTTGTTAAACAATTTTGCTGTTGAGGTGGCTGATTTCAGTGGCCGGGAGATGGGATGCTGCAATCGTTGCGTGAGTCCCGGGATTCCTAGCCTTTGCCGTCGTTTTGTTCTGCTCCTGATGCGGGAACAGACCCTGGCGCTGATAGCGCTACTTCTGCTTGGTCTGGGGACAGCCCTGACCGGATTCTTTCCTTCCCTGATTGGTCTCTGTTTGACGACCTTATTGATGTCCACCGGGTTTCACTACTATGAAACCGTGCAGACCTCATTAGCTCAGCAGTGGATTCCCAAATCTTATGCCGCTGAAGTATTTGGACGGTTGATCGCATTCAAGTCACTGGCGTCCATTGCCTCTTTTCACTGATATGGTTCATGACGAATCGCATCAGCCTTGATTATCGTTGGATTTATCTTATTTTGGTGGAGTAACGGTTGCTATCGCCATTGCCGGTCGCATCTTTTTCCCGTTGTTTGCTCAGCCTGCGGTACAGAATAAACACATGGTTCTGAGGAAGAGATACTGGCTTTACTATTGTCTTGTTTTTATGTCGGGGGCGCGTCGACAGATTTTTATGGTGTTCGCTGGCTTTCTGATGGTTGAGAAGTTCGGTTATTCTGTCAGTGATATCTCCCTGCTCTTTCTGATCAATGCGGCCTTGAATGTCCTGTTTGCTCGTAAGATAGGGCGTTTGATTGGCCGGTTTGGTGAGCGGAATGCTCTGATTCTTGAATACAGTGGTCTGATTCTGGTTTTCTGCGGTTATGGTCTGGTTCAGACTGGCTCAGGCGCAGCCATTCTTTATGTTCTCGATCATCTGTTCTTCGCCCTGGCGATCAGCTTGAAGACATACTTTCAAAAAATATCCGCTCCCGAGGATATTGCCTCAACGGCAGGGGTTTCCTTCACGATCAATCATATCGCCGCTGTTTTTATTCCCGTGGTTTTCGGTCTGCTGTGGTTGCATTCCCACACGATTGTTTTCTTTGCCGGAGCCGCTATGGCCGCTGTTTCTTTTGTGCTGGCAACGTTGATACCAAGGCATCCTGAAGCGGGACGGGAAACGTGTTTTTCAACAGTTCAATGAAACAACTGTGGATTAAGCGGAACCCGTCTTCCCGGTTGTTGTCCCGACCCTGATGATGGCGTGCGAGATCAGACCGGGCGCGCAGGATTCATCCGGTGGGACAAGTCGAGGTATTCCGCCCTTGACGAACTGTCAGTCTGCTGATATTTTCAGACCAATTAAATTTCACGAAAGGAGAACGTAATGGATCTTGTTATTCTGCGCAATAAGGCAAAGAGAGGACTGGGTATTTAGCTTTTCTTTATCCCTGCCCCCATCTTTGCCCGGTACTGATACCGGGTTTCTCTCTCCAATAAAGAAACCCATTTAATTTTCTTGGCATTCGGTTTGCCAAGCTGATCGTCTTTTCGGATTTTAAGATCTGAAGGGGGTTTCTATGTCTGAAGCACAGTATTCTTTGTCCCGCATGGGTGGAGTCATTTTTTTCAGCAACAACTCAGCCTTGAGGAATGGGAATCAACTGTTCCCGCGCGAGTGTTCGCTGTCTATCGCAATAAGATCGATATCGCCAGTGACCGTGGCTGTCAACAGATTGCCCTGCCGGGCAGTTGGTATCTGCTGGAGCCTGAAGAGCGTCCCACTGTCGGTGATTGGTTGCTGATCGATCCGGTCACGGCCCAACCGATCAAAATGTTGGATCGCAAGAGTCTTTTCAGCCGAAAAGCGGCTGGAGGAGATTCCGTTTGCAGCTCATTGCAGCCAATATCGATACACTCTTTATTGTTTCTTCATGCAATCAGGATTTAATCTCTCACGGCTTGAGCGCTATCTGGCTCTGGCATTGGAGGCCAAGGTCGAGCCCGTTGTGGTTTTAACCAAAGCCGATCTGGTGGATGATCTTTCCGGTTACCTCCACCAGGCCATGTCGTTGAACACCAATTTGGCTGTTGAGACTGTCAACGCGCTCGATTCTTCTTCTGTCGAGGTTTTGCGTCCCTGGTGTGGATACGGACGGACGGTTGCTCTGGTCGGATCTTCAGGTGTTGGAAAATCGACTTTGGTCAACAGCTTAAGTGATGAATCGGCGCAGGAAACCAGACCGATTCGTGAGGATGATGCGAGAGGACGTCACACGACAACGTCCAGAAGTTTGCATTTCCTCCCGCAAGGGGGGGTGCTTATAGATAACCCGGCCTGCGTGAGCTGCAGTTGAGTCAATGTGAACGTGGAATGTCGGCATTGTTTGAGGATATTGAATTGCTGGCTCAGAGTTGTCGTTTCACGATTGTCAGCACCTGAGTGAAGATGGTTGTGCTGTGAAAGCTGCTGTCAATTGGGGTGATCTCAGTCCCAGGCGATTAATAAATTATCAAAAGCTGAAAGCTGAACAGGAGCGTAACGCGGAAAGCATTGCCGACAGGCGTCGGCGGGAGCGAGATTTTAGCAAGCTCTGTAAAAGTGTGAAAGCTGCCAGACGCAGAGAGCGCAATCAGCCCTGATTGTTTAACGTCTGTTGTGATCGAGCCGCACGGATTAGATAATCCGTGCGGCTTTTCTTATGTCTGGTCGAACAGCCGTGACGACGACTGATTGAGAAGTCAGCTAGTGTATTTGCAATGATCGTAACGGTTGAGCCGTATTTTCAAGATCTTCACCGATGACGACCAAAAAAATTCCGCAGGTGTTTCTTTGTCCGTTGGGGTCAGGCTGTGCGAACCCGGTACGTACTGGTAGTAATAGCTTTGCTCACCATCACTGAAGCGCAACACACCCTTGATCCGTAAATCTGATTGGGAAGGTTGCTCGTTTCAGTGAGGAACTGCTCTCTGTCAAGGGGCTGATCGAGTTCAATCAGGATACTGGAAATATCATGTTTGGCATGAGTATGGTGGTGTGTTTCCTCTGCTCTCTTCAGGCTGTCGCTAAGGTGGAGGTTGCCAGTCAGATTGACGCCATAGAGGAGCGGGGCGGAAAAGTCGCCGTGATTGCCCTGATGAACTGTCGCCAGCGGGTTCAGGGTTGATAACTCCTGTTGAAGAGAAGCGAGGGCTGCAGCCGGAATTTCGTCGGCCTTGTTGAGCAGAATGACGTCAGACAGGAGGACCTGTTCGCGTGCGACACCGTATTTTTCCAATGTTGACAGGCCTTGTACGGCATCGACAACGGTTGTAATCGAACAGAAATCGAGCTGATCGTCCAGTTCTGAAATTTCGGTGAGAAAATTAGCTGGATTGGCCAGCCCGGTGGTTTCAACAACAACAAAATCAGGTTGAAAGCCCGACACTATTTCAGACAGTGCCAATTTGAGGTTTCCTGCTAATGTGCAGCAGATACAACCTTCATCCATTTCAGTTACTGCATAGTGTTGACCCAATAGATGGGTATCAAGGTTTTTGGCGCCAATTTCATTCTGAACGATGGCGACAAAGGCGTTGCGTTCGGCCTGATACTCGACAAATGATTTAAAAAGCTGGTTTTGCCTGAGCCGAGGAAGCCGGTCAGGATAATCAGTTTAGGCCGTTCGCTGATTCCCATGGTGTTTTTGTCAATGCTGAAGCGAGCTCCGGGAACCTGGTCTTGCCACCACGCTTCATCAATGTAGTCGGATGGTTTTTCTTCCGGTTCTTGCCAGATCAGGTCATGTTCAAACTGGTTCGTGGTTTCGCTGCTGTGTGCTCGATCAGCTCCCCAGACTAAGAGTAATTGTTTCTCCTTTGCTGTTGTCAGAGGTCGATGCTCCATCCGGTTGCTCTGAAAATACAGATACTGTCTTGCCTCCCGTTGACTGCGCTGCAGCTGCGATGGGGGAACTCCCAGGCTGAAACTGTACGAGGCTGCGAGAATGCGGAAAAAATCGATGGCAACATCGAATGCCGCCAGATCCTGATCTGTTTCTCCCGGGGCAACGACCTGCTCCTCACAGTTGTCTCTGGTAACGGAAACACCGTCGACACTGATCAATACCAGCCGCTCAGCGGCACGTAAAGAGATGGACAGAGTTGTTCTTTCGGCATTGTAGTAAACGGTCAATTGGGCAATGTGAAACAGGGACTTCAACAGGTCATGGTTATTGAACTCACGCACCTGTTCAATGTAGTTGTCCTGCTGGGCGATAATGCAGGCTGCAACAGAATAGTCCTCCAAGAGCTCTTCATCGGGAGAAGGGAAGTAGTGCAGATCAAAAGTTGCCGTTCCCTCGTGTTGATGTTTTTCGCTGCCGATAAAAGAAAGGCCATAGACTCCTTCTTTTTCGGCTATTTTGGTACTGAACCCTCCGTTCGACTCTTTCATCCCCCGCCATCCCAGGCGTTGCCGAACTCCCGGGATGAAGTTGACCCGCATCAGGATTGCCGGCAGAATTTTAGCTGCTGTTGCTTCACTGTCGTTCAGAACAGTTGGTGGCAGAATGCTGTGCAGTCGCTTCAACATGGTCCCTCCGGTGGCTGATGCCGGGCTGCAGATCAGCAGCCCGGCTTTATCACTGTTTTGTCATTGTCATCGGAGTGGAACGTCGATCATCCGAAGGTGATGGTATCTCCGTTACCCAGATAGGCCTTATCCTTGGAACGATGTCGGGCCGACCCTTCAATGACCGGGTAGCCGGCAGAGATGAACTTCTTGGCACAGAGCACACCGGTGCAGTGGTTACAGCCGATCCGTTCGAAGCCATAGTGTTTGAGCGATATGACCAGATCATCGTATTTCGGATCCCAGTCGTCAAAGGGGGAAATATGCAGCCCGCCATAGATGCCGTGGAAGTTGTCGTTTTCGTATTTGACTTCGTTGTAGGCGGTCTCTGCGAAGCGGATGATTCCTTGGTGACAGCATCCGGTGACACTGACAAGCCCTTTGTCTTTAACATTGAAGTAGAGTGATTGCTCTCCATAAACACGGCAGATGATTGGAATCGGAAAGACATAGCTGGCCATCCCCGGAATGTGCGGGTTAAGGCCATTGGCGACAGTGATGACTTCACCTTTATGGCCGCTGTCCTTGATGTACTGCAGACCCTCGGTATAGAACCCTTCCGGGATGTAGATGGTGATGGTTGGATCATACTTCAATGTGACCGGCAGTCCCCAGAAGTGATCGAAGTGCTCATGCGAGATGAACAGTGCCTCAATTTCCCTGTTCATCAGTTGCCTGTCGATCCCTTCGCGCTTGAAGCATTCATCGGTCCAGGCGTAGCTCCAGCCTGAATCGAGCAGGAACTTGCGTTTTTTGCCCGACAGTTCTTCGACTTCGACCAGGGCGGCGTAGCACCGGCATTTTCCGGGTGAACGCAGTTTTCGGTACAGATTTTCCAGGCTTCGTCCAGCTTGTCGGGCAGCAAATGCTTGATTTTGTCGATTCCCTCCTGGTAGCTGCCTTTGCCCAAGCCCTGGCCGTTACCGAAGGGGGGCCAGTTGTAATCGTACTGATTGACCAGCAAGCCGCCGGCTCCTTTGATATCGCCCATGAGAACGGCATTTTCAAACCAGCTGGTTTCGCTGATATTGGTGACCTTGACGCTTTTGCACACACCGATGTCGGTCATCTTGCGAGTGACTTCCGGGAAGTGCTGCTTGCGCAATGGAGAATAGGAATAGAGTCCCATGGCTCCCAGCATTCCGAGACCTACGCCGGTTGTCGCACCTTTGAGAAAATCACGACGTTTAACTTTATCAGACATAATTTACCTCCTGCTTCCGGCTATTTAATAAGATCGATCGACTGGTAGAAGAACGGCAGTGCCCACACTGTGATAAAGAAGAAGGCAACACCCATGACGGTTCCAGCGCCTAAGCCCACGCCGAAATTCGGAGTTGGTTTGATGTCATCAATCTGTGCCTGTTGGGCGGCATGATCGGCTTCCAACTCTTCAGCCGTTTTCGGAACCATCTTCCAACCGGGCCAGTTATCCATGAACCAGTGTTGAACCAGCATCAGGTTGACCAGCCAGATCATCGGGATCATTGGAAACTGCTGTGGATGCGAGATTCCCTTCTGGGTGCCGAGGAAGAGGTGAGAGGTTTTGTAGTAGACGATGTAGAGTAGAATGCTGGCCACGATGGTGATCAGGGTACGGATTGTTACGTTGACCGGCATACTGAATTTGCGTGGCCAGTTGCCGAAATAGAAGTTCAGGAACAGGGCCGGGACCAGCATGAAAATGGCCATTTCACCAACATGGAGCCAACGCCAGTCAGGCGCAAAACCGCGTCTGGTACCACGGATCGCTTCGCCAAAGGTCAGTTCTTGGGCGAAATAGAAGAAGAAGTGCATCGCCATGGCAATACCGATAATGCCGAAGAAGCAGGCAAAGCGACGGCCCCAGTTGTTTTTGATTAAATTAAAGGGATAGCGTTCCCAGATGGTTTCAACCAGCCAGACAACAACGGTACAGCACATGATCCAGCTGACATGGAAGTTGCCTGAAACGGTATCGGCAAATTGCTCCCAATAGGGTGGTGCGATTGAGGTGAAATACTGCCAGGGGTCATAAAGGATCCCCATGTGCGGGTGCATGGTGACAAAGTACACCAATGTCGACAGGAAGAAGGTGAACATCAGAATGGTGAAGCCCTTGGCCGGCTGCTTGAGTTTTTGCCACGGGGCTTCTTCAAAGGCAACCACCCACGCCGGTGACAGCCAGGAGGCGATGGCGGCAAACATCAGAATGGCCAGAGAAGCATACTCAATGGCAAAAAGCTGGTGATGCCGGGCAACTTTTCCAGTTGCTCAGGATTGAAATAGGCCAGGCCGAAGTTCCCCAGGAATCCTTCGAAGAAGCCTTTGATCAGCATGATCAGGATACCGACGGAGACCAACGTCAAAACAGCCCCTTTATAAAGCGGGTGGGCGTTGTCGAGCCAGCTTCTTTTGAACGGCCAGTAATTGAAGATATAGACCATCCAGATCATCATGATCAGCCACCAACGGCAGTACATGTAACCGACATAGGGCGTGTACATGCGCATGTAACCGCGTGGATCCTGAAAGATCCACCAGGTAGCGTAAAATGCGGCAAAAAGGACAGCGATGCTGATCAGGGCCGGTATCGGTCCTGACCAACGCTTAACCAGTTTGCGTTCCTCGAGAAATCCTGCTCCATAGCGTTCCATGTTTTTCCTCCTTGCAGAATCTGTTTTCCCCTCGCATTTTCAGACAGCCTTGTTGAATATCGTGGCAGATTTCAGTTTGAGCCGCCTGACCTGTCTAATGACATGGAAAGTTGTTTAAGAATCTGTTGTGGTTCGCTGGGATCAAGCCCGAGTCTCTGCGCTTCCTGCTCCAGCATTTCTGGAGTCAGATCCGCAGCAAGCGAGCTGTCTGCCGCTGGAAAAGGCCGGATCTGCTGACCCAGAATCGGAGTCATGAGGTCAATGGAAAGCTGCATTGCGTCGCTGGCCATCCGGCGGAAAAACTGTTTTCGGGTCAGTTTCTCGTGCATAGCGATTGTTCCTCTCCCTGTTCCAGTTGTCCACGGGCCGCTTTAATGGATGCCGGCAGGGGAATGCCTTCCAACTCCGCCAGGGCCTGGCACGTGTTGATTACTTTTTTCATGACACTCAACATCGATTCTTCTTTGTTTCTGCTCTTAAGAGCGTTGAAAATCAGAACGTAATCGCCGAAGAGTTTGTTTTGTTGGTTTTCCTCAAATGAAAAAAAGTCAGGAAACATTAATGATGAACTGGCACAAAAAGCTGAAACCATCTCACTGATGATTGGATTGTTGGTACTGGATGCAATAATTTGAAAGAATATCCTTGCCTGGGTTTTGAATGCGGAAATATTGGCATCAAAAATGGCTCGGCTTAAGGCGATGGTACAGCGTTCAAGCTTGTCCAGCTGGTCGTCGGTAATTTGGTCGACAGCGATGGAAATAACACCGGGAAGAAAAAGGTAGGCCGCTTCGAGCCGAGCCATGATGCGCTCATAAGAATCTTCGTCTGAAGCGTAATGTCCGGGTTGGGGGTGAGTTGCTTCGAGGTAGTAGCCGCTTCCCCGGCGTGAGGAGATGACGCCTTTGACCTCCAGGCGCCTGAGGGCGCTTCTTAACGTGTTGCGGCTGACATTGAAATTAGCCGCCATTTGTCTTTCGGATGGAAGTCTGTCGCCAACCAAAAGGTTGTCAGCGGATATTTTGTTGAGCAGATCATGTTCGAGCAGGGCTTCTTTTGTCATTATGTCATCATCTCTAAATGGTGGCACCAATAACTGTTTTAAGTCTCACTTCAGTAGATATCTAATCAAAAATAAGACC
>LQAG01000095.1_pt1 | contig 42164 bp, 54 predicted proteins | sample 1535801 | NCBI WGS metagenome assembly LQAG01 (sample SAMN04331584, study PRJNA305678) | bioreactor metagenome | isolation source: bioreactor_3 inoculated with Wadden Sea sediment 1st replicate of a... | place: Germany:Bremen
GAAATGGAAAAATGAAATCAATTCAACAAACGCAATTGAGAAAATGATTTTAACAAAACAAGACGCTAAGATTTAGGCATTTCTAGAGCAGGTCTATACAATAAAATCAGCCAGTATCATATCAAGCAATAGGATTTGGTGGGCGTATGCAAGCATAAATAATATTTTTATAGCATATTTAACTAAATTTTACGACTTTTAGAACATATGTATAGATATGAGTACATAAATGTGTAAAAAAAACTAGACATGAACATAAAGAAATCACAGTCATCTTAAGGCTGTAATATCAAAGACTTGTAAAGGGCCTGTCCATTAAATGGACAGGCCCTTTATTTTAGTATGATGCATGGTCGCTCTGAGAGCTTGCAAATACTGGTCTGATATTGTGAATTATTTGGCACGTAGATTGCAATATGTATCTGTGAGTTAAAAAACGTATTCACAGATGTTTATCTATATTGGGAGGAAAAGATGAAAGTAAAATTTCAAAACAGCTAAAGAAGCTGTCGACCAAATTCACGATGGAGCTCATATTGTAACGGGGGGCTTTGTTGGACTTGGCGTTCCAGAAGAAATTGAAATTGCATTGAAAGAAAAATTCAAGGCATGTGCGTCTCCAAAAGATTTAACACTTATATATGCCGCTGGTCAAGGCGATGGCAAAGAACGCGGTCTAAATCACCTTGGTCAAGAAGGTTTAATCAAGAAGGTTATTGGTGGACACTGGGGTCTTGCACCAAAATTAGGCAAGCTGGCCATAGAAAATAAGATTGAGGCTTACAATCTTCCTCAAGGCGTTATATCTCACATGTTTAGAGATATAGCAGCAGGCAAGCCAGGAACAATCACCCATGTTGGCCTAAAACATTTGTCGATCCACGTCTTGAGGGCGGTCGCATAAATGATTTGACAAAAGAGGATATTGTTGAAGTTCTAGAACTAGATGATAAAGAATACTTAAGATACAAACACTTTAATATTGACTTTGCCTTTCTCAGAGGCAGTTACGCAGATGAAAATGGCAATGTTGTCCTCAGTGAGGAAGCGGTCCCACTTGAATCAACAGCTATTGCTGCAGCATGCAAGAACAGTGGAGGCAAGGTCATTGTACAGGTCAAAGAAGTTGTTAAGACCGGATCACTTGATCCCAAGCTTGTAAAAATTCCTGGAATTTATGTTGACACAGTGGTTGTGGCAGAATCTGATGATAATCATATGCAAACTTATATGAAGCAGTATGATGCTTCATATGCTGGCAACAGAAGAGCCCCTGATAATTCATTCAAGGCTCTGGGACTGAATGAAAGAAAGATTATTGGTCGCCGTGCTGCGATGGAATTGTCATCAAACTCAATCGTCAATTTGGGGATAGGCGTGCCAGAAGCCGTTGCCAACGTGGCAAAGGAAGAGGGTATTATCGATGAAATGGTTCTAACAGTTGAGGCTGGTCCTATTGGAGGTATTCCTGCGAGTGGTTTAGACTTTGGAGCATCGACAAATCCTGAGGCTATTATTGACCAGCCATATCAGTTTTGATTTTTATGATGGTGGTGGATTGGATCTAGCCTTCTTAGGACTTGCACAGTGCGACAAGGAAGGCAATATAAATGTATCCAAGTTTGGGCCAAAGGTTGCAGGCTGTGGTGGATTTATTAACATCACACAAAACGCTAAGAAAGTGATTTACTGTGGTACGTTCACAGCTGGTGGCTTAAAGGTTCAGGCGGAGCAGGGACAACTCAAGATACTTAATGAAGGCAAGATTAAAAAGCTCATTGACACTGTTGAACAAGTAACATTTAGCGGAAGTCATGCAGCTGAACAGAATCAGCCAGTTTTATACATTACGGAGCGGGCTGTGTTTGAACTGACTCAAGAAGGTCTTGTCTTAAAAGAAATTGCACCGGGGGTTCGTCTTGAAGAAGACATTCTTTCTCAAATGGACTTTAAGCCTATTGTGTCAGATGACTTAAAGCAAATGGATGCCCGCATATTTATGGATCGACCAATGGGGCTGACTATAAAGCCTTAGACTATTGAAGGACTCGGTTAGGCGTTGAGAAACTAGAAGAGGACTAGAATCGGAGGTCAAAACTATGCTCGGAAAATCAATTAATGAGATCACAATGGGTGAAAAAGCAAGTTTTCAAAAGACTATAACAGAATCAGATGTTTATATGTACGCCGGTATTACGGGGGACTTAAACCCTGTTCATATCAATGACGAACATGCAAAGGCATCTATGTTTAAAGAAAGAATTGCACATGGCATGCTAACTGCAGGGTTTATTTCTGCAGTGCTTGGTTTACAACTGCCTGGTCCAGGGACTATTTATATGTCTCAATCCATTCGATTTACGGCGCCGGTTCGCATTGGGGATACGGTTAAAGCAGAAGCGGAAGTCATTGAGATCATCGAGGAAAAAAATCGCATTACCTTAAAGACTGTGTGCACCAATCAGCGTGGTGAAGAAGTATTGGTTGGTCAGGCCATGGTTATGCCACCCAAGAAGTAGAAATAATAATTTTATGAATGAACATGTGTGATGTAGCTGGAGTCGAGAGCGATGGGGTATGGCTCAAAGTTAATGTAAGTTATGAAGTCAAACGAGAATGGAACTGTAGGAGGTTAGGCATGAATTTTGAACTCAAAAAGAGTATATCCTTCTTCGTCAGATGTATCGTTCATTTGCAGAAAATGAAGTTAAACCACTGGCTGAAGAAGTCGATGAGGAAGAACGATTCCCAGAAGAAACCGTTGAAAAAATGAAGGCTTATGGCTTTTTGGAATCCCATTTCCTAAGGAATATGGGGGGGCAGGTGCTGATAACTTAGCCTATGCAATGGCAGTCGAAGAACTTTCCAAGGTCTGCGGCACAACGGGTGTTATAGTTTCAGCTCATACATCATTATGTGCAGCGCCAATCTACGAGTTTGGAACAGAAGAACAAAAGCAAAAGTTTTTGGTGCCACTGGCTAAGGGAGAAAAGTTGGGAGCTTTTGGATTGACTGAGCCAGGCGCTGGAACAGATGCAGCTGGTCAGCAGACGAGAGCTATTCTAGATGGTGATGAGTATGTCCTAGATGGGTCAAAAATTTTTATTACAAATGCAGGCTATGCCGACACCTATATTATTATGGCTATGACAGATAAATCAAAAGGTACCAAAGGAATATCAGCATTTATTGTTGATGCTACAACACCTGGATTCAGTATTGGTAAGAAAGAAAAGAAAATGGGAATTCGGGGTTCGGCAACATGCGAACTTATCTTTGAAAACTGTAGAATTCCGAAAGAAAATCTTTTGGGCAAAGAGGGCATGGGCTTTAAAATTGCAATGAAGACACTCGATGGAGGTAGAATTGGCATTGCATCTCAAGCGCTTGGACTTGCACAGGGAGCCATTGATGAAACTGTTACTTATGTGAAAGAAAGAAAGCAATTTGGTCGAACCAATCTCCAAATTCCAGAACACTCAGTTCCAATTGGCTGACATGGAAACCAAAACGGAGGCGGCCCGCTTGCTTGTTTATAAGGCTGCTCGAGCAAAGGATGCTAAGGTTCCTTATTCCAATGAAGCAGCAATGGCCAAGCTCTTTGCAGCAGAAGCTGCTATGGATGTGACAACAAAGGCCGTACAACTTCATGGAGGATACGGTTACACAAGAGAATATCCTGTTGAGCGCATGATGCGTGATGCAAAATCACAGAAATCTATGAGGAACAAGTGAAGTTCAACGCATGGTGGTTGCGGCACACTTGCTAAAATAGGAGGTAAAGAGATGAATATCATCGTTTGTATAAAACAGGTCCCAGATACAACAGAAGTTCGCTTGGACCTAAGACGGGCACATTAATTCGTGATGGTGTGCCAAGCATTATTAATCCAGATGACAAAGCGGGCCTTGAAGCCGCTCTTAGACTTAAAGATGAGCACAGTGCCCATATAACAGTTTTGACAATGGGTCCACCTCAAGCCGACAATGCCCTTAGAGAAGCTCTAGCAATGGGCGCAGATCGTGCAATACTTTTAACAGATCGAAAATTTGCTGGTGCGGACACATGGGCGACTTCAATGACTCTGGCTGCAGCTATAAGAAATCTAGACTATGATCTCATCATTGCTGGGCGTCAAGCCATAGATGGAGATACGGCACAGGTTGGACCTCAAATTGCTGAGAAACTTTCTCTCCCTCAGGTTTCATATGTTGATGACTTAAGGAAAGAGGGCAACAAGCTTGTTTTAAAGCGTGTCTTTGAGGATGGATACCATATGATTGAGGTGGAAATGCCTTGTCTTATAACGTCGCTAAGTGAAATGAATACAGCACGCTACATGTCTGTAAAAGGGATATTCGATGCCTACCGTGAGATGGAAATTGAAACATGGACATATGAGAACATAGAAGTCGAGGAAGAACACCTGGGTCTAAAAGGGTCACCAACGCGTGTTAAAAAGTCATTTACAAAAGCTGTCAAAGCGCCTGGCAAAAAGTATGAAGTGGATCCACAACAGGCGGCTAAAATCATTCTTGAGAATCTCAAGGAAAAGTACATTATTGATTAGGAGGATTGTCAAGTGAACCATATCGACTACAAAGATGTTATGGTCTTTTGCGAACAGCGTGATGGACACATAGAAAAAGTATCAAAAGAGCTTGTTTCAAAGGCTAGAGAACTTGCCGACCAAATGGACTGTTCAGTAAGTGCTTTGGTCATTGGACATAAAATGGAGGATGATTTAAAAACCCTCATTCATTTGGGGGCGGATGAAGTTATTCTTGTTGAAGACCCTGCTCTAAAAATATACATGACAGAACCATACACTAAAGCCATGGTAGCCGTTGTTGAAAATAGAAAGCCTGATGCGATTCTTGTGGGTGCAACAACGATTGGAAGGGATTTAGCGCCTAGGGTATCCGCTAGAATCAATACTGGATTAACTGCAGATTGTACAAAATTAGAGGTGGATGAAGACACACAAAATCTTTTAATGACGCGTCCAGCATTCGGTGGCAACATTATGGCGACAATTATCTGCCCTGACCATCGTCCACAAATGTCAACAGTTAGACCTGGTGTCATGCCTTTGGCTGATCTGAATGAAAGTAGAAGTGGAACTATTTCGCATTTTGAAGTATCCTTAACAGCAGAGGATCAAAATGTAAAGATACTTGAAGTGGTGAAGGAATCAAAACAGAAGGTGAACATCGAAGAGGCCAATATTCTGGTTTCAGGTGGTAGAGGCATAGGCAAACATGAAAACATGACAAGCCTGGAGGGACTAGCCAATAGACTTGGGGCACTGTTTCAGCCTCACGTGCTGTGGTTGATGCTGGTTGGATAGACCGAAACAATCAGGTGGGGCAAACTGGGAAACAGTTCGACCAGATCTATATTTCGCATGTGGCATTTCTGGAGCCATTCAACATCTTGCAGGCATGGAAGAGTCTGAATTTATTATAGCTATCAATAAAGATGAAACAGCACCAATCTTTAATGCTGCGGATCTTGGTCTAGTTGGGGATGTCCATAAAATTATTCCTGAACTTATGAAATTGCTCCCTGAAAGAGAATAGAAAATGTAAAAAGAATAGATATGTCAACTTTCGAGAAAGGTATCTGATCCGCCTTAGGAACAAGCTTTGAGCAGGATGTACAAAATATTGGCACTCTTAGTATATGTGTGGATTTTAAGTATGTCTCAATGTGTTGATATTGCAGGTATCCGTTCTTTTGAAAGTTGGCATGACTATTGCAATATTATAGTATAGGTCAGGAAAACGTTATTTGAAGAATCTGACTTGAGTGATCTATAGGGTGCACTGTAACTGGCCATTGCAGACATATGCACTATATTAGATATAAAAGAATTAATGTATAAATATTAGACATGTCTATTTGTTGTACAACTTGTATTCGTAAGGGAGGAAAATATCGTGACATTAAGACATCCTTCAGTGATGAAAGGGCTATATTGGTTGACAGGCTCTGTTATTGCTGGGCAATTGATCTATAGCTATAACGAAAACATTGGATGGCTTTACGCTGTGTATTTCGTGACAAATTTGATTTTAACGGATCTTTTTGCCTTTGATTTTCGCAAGCCAGAGATCGAAACTGTGGTGCTTTTAAATTATATTGGGATTGCTCTTGGTATTGCCCTAGGCACGATTACAAGTACACTTGTAATGACAGTTCTTTTGATTCCCGCAGGTATCTATAATATATGGCTGGCCCATAGGGGATACACTGTATTCAAAAATCCAAAACACTTTGAACATGTTAGTGCAAGAAATAAAGCTATCGTTGAAAAAAAATCGGTATTTATGAACGTATTTTTCAGTCTCATAGGACTTATTAGCATTGCAGGACTTATTATGGGACTCTTTCTGTAAGAAAAGTGGATTTTATATCAAGGGGGATATAATATGGACGTTTTGCGGTAATATTATCGCTGGTTTACTGATGTTCCTAGCATACAGAGGCATTACTGTGCTTGTTTTAGCACCACTTCTTGCTATGCTTGCAGCATTACTAACTGGAGAAATACCAGCACTTAGTGCCTGGACAGGCTATTTTATGCCGGCGGCAGCAAGTTATTTACAAAAATATTTTCCTGTGTTCTTAGCAGGTGCCATCTTTGGTAAACTTATGGGAACCTCAGGCGCGGCGCGCTCTATCGCTCATTTTATTGCTGAGAAGGCTGGCAAAAAGAGAGCTATTGCAGCGGTTATAACAGCAACTGGACTCTTGGTTTACGGTGGTGTATCCTTATTCGTTGTTGTTTTCGCAGTGTATCCAATTGGAGCTATGCTCTTTAGAGAAGGTGACATTCCAAAGCGTCTGCTCCCTGCTGCGATTGCTGCTGGTGCATTCACATTTGCCATGACTGCTATGCCTGGTACACCGCAGTATATTAACACAATGCCTATACCATACTTTGGAACTGATATTTATGCAGCACCAATTTTAGGTATTGCAGGCTCACTTGTTATGTATTTTGGTTCTATCACATGGCTATCATACCGGTCAAATAAGATGAAAGCAACAGGCCTAGGATATGGGGATCATCCGAATGAAAACCTGAACCTAGATGGTGATGTTCCAGGCTTTGGTATGGCTATTACACCAGTCCTTGTTGTTTTTGTTATCAACTTCATCCTTACGAACATTTTATTTTAAATCTCCAGCTGTTATGGCGCGCTATGAAGCTTTCGGTGGTGTTAATGGCATATGGAGTGTTGTTATTGCACTGTCTGTTGCGATTGTTCTTTCCTTGTTTTTATTTAAGAACTATATTAAGACGCCAAACAAAGACGTGTTTGACGGTGCTGTTGGATCTCTTTTACCGATCTTCAACACGGCATCGGAAGTTGGTTATGGTGGCGTGATTAAGTCACTTAGCGTTTTTGGTATTATTAAGGCAACCATTGTTAATATTCCTGGACCGCCTCTGGTTTTCTATAGCTATTTCAACAACGGCACTGGCTGGGATTGTTGGCTCGTCTTCTGGTGGTACTGCTATGGCTCTTGAAGCTCTAGGTTCTGACTTCCTTCAGATTGCCACATCGAATGGAATAAATCCAGGCGTCGTACATAGAATTATGATTATGGCAGCAGGTGGTCTTGATACATTCCCACACTGTGGTGCGGTTATCACACTGCTAGCTGTTACAGGTCTTGACCACAAACGGTCTTATCCTGATATTGCGGTTTGTACAATGGCCATTCCACTGATTGCAACATTTGTAGCAATTGTATTGGCTATGTTTGGTCTGGTCTAGTCTAGTAAAGAGCATAAAATGTAAGAAAGCATGCACAATTTTTCTATAAGTGCGTTAAATAAAGCGAGAGTGTATGCCCCCAAAACGCTGGAAGCGAAATGCTGAAGGCGTTTTTTTTTGTTTTATTTTTCGTACAGATGAATATACATGCCTATATAGTGTAAAATTAAAATAGGAGAATAGAAAGGGAGGGACTGGTATGGTTGGGCCGTAATTTTAGCAGCAGGGCTTTCTAGAAGAATGGGTAAGTCGAAGTTGACACTTATGCTGGACAAAATACCAATAATTGAACATGTGATTAGACATGTAGAAGCCAGTGATGTCGATAGCATTGTCTTGGTTTACTCGAAATATACGAAAGATGTGAAAGCACTTGCAGATAGACACGGGATATTGTCTCTCAATAATGACCATGCCGAAAAGGGACTTTCTACAACTGTTAAGTTGGGCCTGTCCAATATGCTTGGGGAACAAGGGGTCATGTTTGTTCTTGGCGATCAACCCTTTATTGAAACCAAGGATATAAATTTATTGATTGGTCATTTTAAAAAGAATCGAGATAAGATAATTGTTCCTGTAAACTATGAGGGAAGGGGAAATCCGGTGATATTTCCTGAGAAATATTTCAAGGACATCTTAGCCATAGATGGAGATAAGGGCGCTCGCCAACTTCTTGACAAGTACATTGATGATGTTATTTTTATCGAGGTGGGGGAAAGCAAGATACAATTCGATGTGGACACTGTAGATGACTTTGAAGCCGCAAGAAAGCTGATTCGATGAAAGCTTTGAGTTGAGGTGATTTTGAAGGCCATCATTCCAGTTTGGATAAAAAAGGGGATGTGTTTAAAAACACATCCCCTTTGAGTCTTTATAATATTACTTATCGACTTTTACAATCCAGCCTTCAGGCGCTTCAACATCGCCAACCTGAATACCGCAAAGCGTGTCGTATAATTTACGTGTTACAGGACCAACTTCTGTTTCAGAATGGAAAACATGAAGGTTGTCTTTATAGTTAATGCCACCAATTGGTGTAATAACTGCAGCTGTACCACATGCACCTGCTTCAACAAACTCGTCGAGTTTTTCGACATGGCAATCACGTTCTTCAACAGTCATATCCATGTAGTTTCTGCAATGTGCATTAGTGAGTACTTAGTAATACTTGGTAGGATTGAAGGTGATTTTGGAGTAACAAACTTGTTGTCCTTTGTGATACCAAAGAAGTTTGCAGCACCGACTTCTTCAATCTTAGTGTGTGTTGCAGGATCTAGGTAGATACAATCAGCATATCCAGCTTTAACAGCTTCTTCATGAGGCAGTAAACTACCAGCGTAGTTGCCACCAACTTTAGCAGCACCAGTGCCGTATGGAGCCGCACGGTCCATATCTGCGATTGTAAAGTTAACTGGCGCCATGCCGCCCTTGAAGTATGGACCAACAGGAACACAGAATACACTGAATAGGAATTCTGGAGCTGGCTTGACACCAAGGTTATCACCAATACCAATGATGAACGGACGAAGGTATAATGTTGCACCAGTTCCGTATGGTGGTACGAAATGTTCATTTGCTTTTACAACTTGAACACAGGCGTCGATGAATTGCTCTTCAGAGATTTCTGGCATTAGAATTCTTCGGCAACTTGAGTTCATTCTTTTTGCATTTTGGTCAGGTCTGAAAAGTTGGATAGAACCATCTTTTGTACGATAAGCCTTTAGGCCTTCGAAACATTGCTGGCCGTAGTGCAATGATGTAGAAGCTTCAGAAATAGAAAGTTTGTTGTCCTCAACTAGAGCACCATTGTCCCACTTTCCATCTTTCCAGTAAGACACGTAGCGTAGATCTGTCTTAATATAAGAGAAACCTAGCGTAGCCCAATCGATATTTGCAGTTTTGCTCATAATAATACACCTCACATATTCTTTCGCCTTCGTATGTATTTTATACAAGAAGAAAACGTTATCTACTCATAATCATACACTAAATTGTTTGACAGTTCCACTATTTGAGCAAGTGTTGAAAAAGATTTAATAGATCGGACAAATATGGAAAATTGGCAAAAAAGCGTATAAGCAAGTCTTGCCAGTGAGTGAGGGGATTTGTGCTGGTGGAAAGGTTGGAATATTCTGAATAAATCGAGAAATTTCTAGATACAAGGACAATATGAAATACTTTACAAACACGAAAATATGTTTAAATGACCAGGTTACTTGTGGTATTATAAAGGGTAGACTAAATTCAGAAAGGGAGATTTGATGTTTAACTCTCAAGAGCCATACATTCTTGTTTTTGGGGCTTCTGTTGTAGATATAATAGGATTCACAAATGTATCATATATACCACTCAATTCTAATCCTGGAAGTGTGAAAATTTCATATGGCGGTGTCTGTCGAAACATAGCTGAAAATATGGCAAGGGTCGGACTTAACACCAAGTTCATTTCAATTCTTGGAAATGATGAAACAGGACGTGGAATGTTAGAACACAGCCGCATGGTTGGATATGACATGGAGGACTCTCTCATAACAAAGCATGGGGGTACACCGACATACATGGCTGTTCTTAATGAATGTGGAGAAATGGTTTCAGCAGTTGTTGATATGAAAAGTATCAATGAACTGACAACTGAGTTCATTGATGAAAAAACTCAGACCATTGAAAATGCAGAATATGTCATAGTGGATACAGATAATCCTGAAAAACTAGAGTATTTGCTTAAGAAGTATCACACAAAAACACGATTTGTTCTCGATCCTGTATCTGCTGCAAAAGCAGATGATGTTAAACATTTGATCAAATACTTCCATACGATAAACCTAATCGGCACGAAGCAGAACAACTGGCTGGGTTTGGCATAAAAAATGATGATACCCTGATAAAAGCAGCAAAACAGTTTCATGACCAGGGCGTGACCAATGTTTTTATTAGCCTAGATGCTGAAGGTATATTTTATTCAGACGGTCAGCAGATGGGGAAAATAAAGGCCAATGAAGCCCTTGTTAAAAATGTTACTGGGGCAGGAGACTCCTTTGTAGCCGGACTGGGGTATGGATTTATGAAAGAACTGGATACGATTGAGACAGCGAGGTTTGCAATAGCCATGTCTCTGGTAACAATAGAACATGAAGAAACAATCCATCCCGATATGAGTATCGAGAAAGTTAATCATATAATAGAGAAGACAGACTGGACGGAAGTTAGATTTAGATAAGCTCTTTGGAGGCATAATGAGAGAAGTTAAAGTAGTATTAAAAGACGAGTATATTGATCATATTCGATCAGGCAATCCCATTTTAGAAAAAAGAATGTTTGTAAGCACCAAATTCCTTCAAAAAGAAGGCGATGTATTAAAAATAGTAAATCAGAAAGATAGATTTCTGGCCAGAGGATATTATGGTATTCAGAACAAGGGCTGTGGCTGGGTTCTGACAAAGCAGGTCAAGCAGAAAATTGATCATGATTTTTTCAAGAAGACCATCAATGCGGCTATATCTAGAAGAAACCATTTATTAATGGATGACTCTACAAACGCCTACAGGGTCTTTAACGGAGAAGGGGACGGCATCGGTGGACTGACGATTGATTACTACGATGGATACTATCTGGTTCAGTGGTATTCAAAAGGTATGTACAAGTTTAGAGATGATGTTATAAACACACTTAAAAAGCGTAAGCCGATTAAGGGTATTTTCCAGAAAAAAAGATTCGGTGAAGATGGCGGATACATTGAGAGCTCAGATTTCATATTGGGTGAGTATCCTGAATGGCCACTTATTGTAAAACAAGATGGTATGAACTATACAGTTAACTTGGATGATGGGGCAATGACAGGTATATTCCTTGACCAGCGTCATGTGCGTCATCAGCTTAAGACCAAGTATGCCAAAGGAAAATCTGTTTTGAACACATTCTCATACACAGGGGCGTTCGGTGTGGCTGCAGCGCTTGGTGGCGCAGAAATGACCACCAATGTTGACCTGGCTAAGAGAAGTATTGAGAAAACCAAAGAAATGTATTTGGCCAATGACATCGACCTAGAAAATCATCAGATTATTGTGGAAGACGTGTTCAAGTATTTCAAGAAGGCAGCCCGTGCTGAAAAAAAGCTGGGATGTTGTTGTCCTTGACCCACCGTCTTTTTCTCGGTCTAAAAACTTCACTTTCAGTGCTGAAAAAGACTATGGAAAGCTGATTCAAGACGTACTCCCTGTGGTCAATGACAAGGGAATCATGATCGCGTCGACAAACAGTGCAAAAATGGATATGGAAAAGTTCAGAAAGCAAATCAGTGCTGGGTTTGTGGCGGCGAAGAGAAGATATAAAATTCTTGAAACCCTTCAATTACCAGATGATTTTGCGACAAATCCTCGTTACCCAAACAGCAATTATTTAAAGGTGCTAATCTTAAAAGTTGGTTAGACAAGTGATTTAGAAACCGAATAGAAATGAAATACCTGGCCTATGATGCTAGTGAAAAGAGATGTTCTTGAACATCTCTTTTTTTTTATTTGCAGATAATGATAACGCCCTTTTAAAGCGACTATTAGAATAAGCAGTTTATGAAATTAAACATGTAGCCAGCTGTGTCAACAAAATTCAGAGGTGAAAAAATAAAAACAAGTCTTAACAGACAAGATGCATATAAGCATAAAATTTTACTGTAATAATTAAAATAATATTCTGAAAAAAAACAGATAACGTTTTTCCATTTGTTTGAAGTCATTATATGGGGTATAAATGTTTCAATGGGGTGTATTCCCGTTAACGATGGGTAAAAGTAGAGTTAAATTTCAGAAAAGTTCGCTAATTAAAGACGTAAAAACGTCATAATAGAATATATAAAAAGCAGGGGCGGGTGAACATTTTGGAAGTATCATACTTGAGTGATTTAGATATGGACGCTTATCTATTTCATGACGGCACATATTTTAAAAGCTATGACATGTTAGGTGCACATGAAAAAGTGGTAAAGGGTGTCATGGGAACGAGTTTTGTAGTGTGGGCACCGAATGCCCATAAGGTGAGACTCATAGGAAGCTTCAATGACTGGTATGGATCAGATTTTGAAATGAAAAAATATAAGGACTCGGGTCTCTGGAATATTTTCATTCCAAGAGGATTAGAAGGAGAACTCTATAAGTATGAAATTGTAACTAAAAAGGGGGACATACTACATAAGGCAGACCCCTATGCCTTTTATTCTGAAGTCAGACCCAAAACAGCATCTATTGTTTGGACAGGTCAGGATTATGAGTGGAATGATGAAAACTGGATGCAACATCGCCGTGAGAGTAAGCCTTATCAAGAACCCATAAACATTTATGAAATGCATCTTGGTTCTTGGAAGCATAAAGCTGACGGCTCATTTTACGCCTATAAGGAGCTGGCACCCTTACTGGTGGATTACATAAAAAAAATGGGGTACACCCATGTTGAAATAATGCCCTTGAATGAGCATCCTTTTGATGGGTCATGGGGCTATCAAGCGACAGGCTATTATTCAGTGACAAGCCGCTACGGCTCACCAGATGACTTTAAGTACTTGGTCGATTATCTTCACCAGCATAATGTGGGGATCATAATGGACTGGGTGCCCTGTCACTTCTGTAGAGACAGCCATGGTTTGAGACTATTTGATGGTTATCCTGTTTATGAATCTGGCTACCAACACATTGCCAACAACGACCAGTGGGGCACTGTGAATTTTGACTTTAGTCGAAAAGAAGTTGTTAGTTATCTTGTTTCAAATGCCGTATTCTGGTTTGACAAGTACCATATTGATGGACTGCGTGTGGATGCAGTGGCTTTCATGCTTTACTTGGATTACGGACGGGAGCACTTAAATATTAAAAACGAATATGGTTCCAATGAAAATATCAAGGCAGTGGAGTTTATTCGAAAACTCAATGAAACCATTTTTGGCATGTTCCCTGGCGCCTTGATGATCGCAGAGGAATCCACGGCTTGGCCCCTGGTTACAGCACCTGTAGATAAGGGTGGGCTGGGGTTTAACTTCAAATGGAATATGGGCTGGATGAACGACATGCTTGAGTACATGGAACTTGATCCAGTCTTTAGGAAGTGGCATCACAACCTGATTACATTCTCACTCACCTATGCCTTTAGTGAGAATTATGTCTTGCCCCTATCTCATGATGAGGTGGTGCATGGTAAAAGGTCACTCCTTGATAAAATGCCGGGAGACTACTGGCAAAAGTTTGCCAATCTCAGAATACTTTATGGCTATATGATGGCTCACCCAGGTAAAAAGCTACTCTTTATGGGGGGGCGAGTTTGGACATTTCATTGAGTGGAATTACAAACGCGAACTGGATTGGTTTTTACTTGATTATGATAAGCACAGTGGGATTATGAAGTTCGTTGAAGATTTGAATAAGGTCTATCTGAAAGAAAAAGCACTCTACTGTTTGGATGACACCTTCGATGGATTTGAATGGATTGATCTTGACAATATTGATCAGAGCATTGTGGTTTTTATGCGAAAGGGGCGGGATAAGGAAAAGTATGTTGCAGTGAATTACGCAGAAACATATTTGGAGTACAAGATTGGCGTGGACAAAAGAGATTTACAAAGAAATTCTAAACAGTGATAAGGAAGTCTATGGAGGATCAGGGGTTGTGAACACTTCTGAAATTCAAACGGTAGCAAAGAGTTGGCACATGCGACCGTATCACATTAATGTCAAATTACCGCCGTTGTCGGTTGTTTATATTAAATGGTTTAAGGATGATCAATCGGTGGATGAGAGAAAACAAATTGAGGTGAAACCAAGTGAAAGAAATGAAAAAGAAATCATCGCAATGATTCTAGCAGGGGACAGGGTCAAGACTTCGAGAAATCACTAAGGAGAATGCGAAACCGGCGGTTTCATTTGCTGGAAAATACCGTATTATAGATTTTGCATTAAGCAACTGTTCCAATTCAAATATAGACACTGTTGGTATCCTAACACAATACAAGCCCCTTGCCCTTAATGCACACATTGGCATTGGGAGTTCGTGGGACCTTGATAAGCGCTTTGGTGGTGTGAAGATCCTACCACCTTATATGGGGGCAGATGGTGGTCGCTTTTATAAGGGGACAGCCAATGCCATTTATGAAAATATAAATTACATTGATTCATATAATCCAGAATATGTTCTCATCCTTTCTGGAGATCATATTTATAAAATGGACTATATGAAGATGCTTGATGATCACAAAAATAAGAAATCTGATGTGACAATTGCGGTCATTGAAGTACCGTGGGATGAAACCAATAGATTTGGCATCTTAAACACGGATGAAAATGACATTATATATGAGTTTGAAGAGAAACCTGAGAAGGCTAAGAGCAACTTGGCATCCATGGGCATATATATATTCAACTGGTCAGTTCTCAGAGCGTATTTGATTGATGACGAAAATGATCCAAATTCAAAAAATGATTTTGGAAAAATATTATCCCTAAGGTCCTTGAAGACCAGCATAAGATCACAGCGTACCGATTTAAAGGATACTGGAAGGACGTTGGTACGGTGGAAAGTCTCTGGGAAGCCAATATGGATTTAATAAAACTCAATCCAGATTTTGATTTACACGATAAAAAATGGCGGGCCTATTCTGTGAATCCTGTGAGTCCCCCTCAATTTATAAGTCCTTACGGCATGATCGAATCATCACTTATAAATGAAGGTTGTATTATAGAAGGTCGTGTGAAAAACTCGGTTATTTCACCAGATGTGTATGTGGGCGTTGGCGCTCATGTAGAAGATTCTGTGGTCATGCCCAATGTTGTCATTGAAGATGATGTGAAAATCTACAGGGCTGTGGTTGTCAATGACGTAACCATTCCAAAAGGTACAGTCATTGGTGAACCAAATACGAAAAAAATTACGGTTTATGATGGAGAAGAAATCGAGGCAAAGGCATAGGGGGGACGCCAAAATGAATAATGTTATGGGCATTATAAATCTGAGTGAATCAGATGAACATATTAAAGATTTGACGCTGACGCGTTCCATTGGGTCAATTATGATATTGGGGCGTTACAGGGTGATTGATTTTATATTGTCTAATATGACAAATAGCGGACTGACAAACGTGGGCATATTCACCCATGGAAAGTCAAGATCTCACCAACCATCTTGGATCGGGAAAACACTGGGGCCTAGATAGAAAAAGAGACGGTCTTTTTGTCTTTCATCCAGAGTATAGAATGGATGACAATATTCGGCGTGTGGGTGACCTTGAACTGTTCAAAATGAATCTTGATTACCTCAAACATTCAAGACAAGAATATGTCCTCTTGTCTAGGAGCTATATGATATGCAACATTGATTTCAGACCTATGGTTGATTTCCATAAGAAGTCGGGGGCAGACATAACAATAGCCTATAAGAGTATGGAGAATAGTGTGAGACGCTTTATCGAGTGTGACAGTTTGACCCTTGATGAAGATAAAAATATTGTCAGTATTGGCAAGAATCTTGGGAAGAAAAGACACTACGACATTTCCATGGAGATGTATGTCATGAAGCGGGAGCTCTTAATAAAAATAATTGAAGAGTCTGTTCATCGTGGTGACTCCAGGTTTATGAAAGAAGCCATTTTTAATACCATGGATAAACTGAAGGTCAATGGCTATGCCTTTGATGGCTATTTAAGCTGTGTGAGTTCCATACAGAATTACTACCAGACCAATATGGACCTTCTTAATATAGCCAATTGCAATGAGTTGTTTTATAAAAACGGGCGAATATTTACAAAGGTACTGGATTCCCCATCCACAAAGTACTCTGACAACAGCTATGTCTCCAACTCCCTCATAGCCAATGGCTGTATTATTGAAGGAACTGTGGAAAACTGTATAATTTGCCGTGATGTCCATGTGAAAAAGGGCGCCATTATAAGAAATTCTATAGTGTTTCCAAATGTCGTGATTAGCGAAACGACAAATTTGAACTATACAATTTTAGATAAAAATGTTGTGATCACAGAGAGAAAAATGTTGTTTGGAGACTCGAGCAGTCCATTTGTGATCAAGAAAAATACTGTACTGTAAAGCGGGAGGCACTTATGAATGTTTTATTTGTTGCGTCTGAAGCCGTACCGTTTTCAAAAACAGGTGGGCTTGCAGACGTGGCCTTTGCTCTTCCAAAGGCCCTTAGAAAAGAAAATGTGGATGCCAGGGTCATGATTTCAAAGACTTTCGATTTGCCAGATTATATAAGGGATAAGGAAAGGCATTTAAGTCATTTTTATGTTGATGTGGGTTGGAGACGTCAATATGTTGGTCTAAGTGAAATTGAGTATGAAGGTCTACCCTATTATTTTATAGACAATGAATACTATTTTAAGCGAGATGGTCTTTATGGACATTTTGATGATGGTGAAAAATTCTCCTACTTCTGTAGGTCGGTTCTTGAATCCATACGGCATATGGACTTCAAACCAGATATTATTCACTTCAATGACTGGCACACTGGTATGATACCAGTCCTTCTCAATGAACACTATAGACATGATGAAGACTACCGGGATATAAAAACAGTTTATACCATACACAATTTAAAATATCAGGGGGTGTTTGGACCTGAAATTCTAAATGACTTACTGAACATTGGGCCAGACCATTATTATTCAGGAGGCATGGAATTTCATGGCGGTGTGAGCTTCATGAAATCTGGAATTAACTTTGCCGATGCCATTACAACAGTCTCTGAAACCTATGCTCAAGAAATCCAGTATCCTTTCTTCGGGGAAAGACTAGATGGCCTACTGAGGCATAGGGAGAATGACTTATATGGCATAACCAACGGTTTGGATCATGATATATACGATCCAAGAAAGGACCCTCATATCGTTAAAAAATACGATTCGAGGAGTCTAAAAAAGAAAAAGGGAGAACAAAACCCATCTTCAAGATAGAATGGGACTTCCTGTGAATGAGGACATACCAATGATGGCTATGGTAACAAGGCTGGCAAATATGAAAGGCCTGGATCTCATTGAACACGTTATGGATGACATGATGAAGCTGGATCTTCAGTTTGTCGTTCTTGGCACAGGGGAAGCCCACTACGAAAATATGATGCGCTACTATCAGCATAAGTATCCTGATAAGGTTCGGGCAGAAATTCAGTTTAATGCTGCCTTGGCCCATCAGATATATGCAGGAGCGGATATGTTTCTAATGCCATCACTTTTTGAACCTTGCGGACTTGGTCAGCAAATTGCCTTAAGATATGGTACCCTACCAATTGTGCGGGAAACTGGAGGTCTTAAAGACACAGTGACCCCCTATAATGCTTATACAGATGAAGGCAATGGTTTTAGTTTTGCGAATTATAATGCACACGAAATGCTCGGCGCCATTGAACAGGCAACAGCTTTGTTTAGGGATAGACGAAAATGGAATCGCGTCGTTCAGAGGGCAATGAAATCGGATACAAGTTGGAAGAACTCTGCAAGGCAATATATTGATATCTACCAAACTGTAATGAATCGATAGGAGTAAAGCCCATGAACCAGATTACAAGAGAACAATTTAAAACAGATTATCTTAGAAAATTGGCAGCTAAGAGTGCCAAACCCCTTGAAGAAACATCCAAGTGGGATCGTTACCATGCACTAGGAAGTCTTTGCAAAGATTATCTGGCACAAAAATGGATTGACACAACTGAAAAATATGCAAAAGAGGGACATAAGCAGGTCTACTATTTTTCTATGGAGTTTTTAACAGGTCGTTTTTTTAGTTAATAACTTGGCAGCCCAAGGGTTACTGGATATGGCTAAAGACGTCATAGAGGAGATCGGATTCGATTTTGAAGCCATCGCTGAAATCGAAAAAGATCAAGGACTTGGAAACGGTGGTCTGGGAAGACTTGCAGCATGCTTCTTGGATTCCATGGCAGCCCTGTCTATACCAGGTCATGGTATAGGAATACGTTATAATTACGGTCTTTTTGAGCAGAAAATTATCAATGGGTATCAGGTGGAATTTCCCGACCGTTGGCTTGACAATCGCAATGTATGGGAAGTGAAAAAACGGATAAGGCTGTGGAAGTTAAGTATGGTGGCACCATTGACACTCGGATGGAAGATGATAAATTGAAATTTGTTCACGAACACTATGAGTCTGTTGTTGGCGTGCCTTATGACATGCCCGTTGTCGGGTATGACAATGACACAGTGAACACCTTAAGACTTTGGAGTGCGGAAACAAGTTCCAGAGAGTTTGATTATTCAAAGTTTAGCCGAGGTCAGTACGTTCATGCATTTGAGCAAAAACACTCCGTTGAGTCTATTTCCCAGGTTTTATATCCCAATGACTCCCTTCTAGAAGGACGAAGACTTAGATTAAAGCAGGAGTATTTCTTTGTTTCGTGCGGTGTTCAGGGGATTATAAGATCTTATAAGAAGACTGGACGGCCTATGACGGCCTTTCATGATTATATTGCTATTCACATTAATGACACCCATCCAGCTGTGGCTATACCAGAGCTTATGCGAATTTTGATAGACGAAGAGGAAATGGACTGGGATCAAGCTTGGAACATAACCACAAAAGTTATGAGCTATACCAACCATACCATTATGCAGGAGGCCATGGAGCGCTGGCCTATTGACATGTTCAAAGCCCTGTTACCTAGAATTTTCATGATTGTGGAAGAGATCAACGAAAGATTTTGCAGGGATTTGTGGGACTGGAAATATAACGGAAAAATGGATGCCATTCGAGATATGGCATCATAGCAGATGGTGAAGTCCGCATGGCCAACTTGGCGATTGTGGGTTCACATAGTATCAATGGCGTGGCCCATTTGCATACTGAGATACTTAAGAATAAGGAATTAAAAAAAATTCTATGATTTGTATCCATATCGATTTAACAATAAAACAAATGGTATAACTCACCGAAGATGGCTTGTAAACTGCAATCCTGGCTTGACAGACCTTTTGAAAGAAACCATAGGTGACGATTTTATTCATGAACCGATCAAGCTGAGAAATGCATTGAAATTCAAAGATGATCCTGACTTCCAAAAAGAAAGTCATGGCAGTCAAGTATGAAAACAAGAAGAAGCTTGCAGAAATTATATATGAGCGAAATGGCATAAAGGTCAATCCGAAATCCATATTTGATATTCAGGTTAAGCGTCTGCATGAGTATAAGCGACAAATTCTGAACGTCCTCCATATCATGCACTTGTACAATAGGCTACTTGAAGACCCGAATCTGGATATTCCGCCAAGAACTTTTATATTTGGTGCAAAGGCCGCCCCCGCTTATTACATTGCCAAGCAAACCATAAAACTTATCAACACTGTTGCAGATAAGATTAATAACGACACGAGAATCCGGGATAAGATCAAAGTGGTTTTCATGGAAAACTATAGTGTTTCGCTGGCTGAACTCCTTATTCCAGCGGCTGATATAAGTGAGCAGATTTCTACCACAACCAAGGAAGCTTCGGGCACAGGCAACATGAAGTTTATGATGAATGGTGCTGTGACCATAGCCACCCTAGATGGAGCCAATGTGGAAATTCTTAACGAAGTGGGCGAAGACAATATTGTCATTTTTGGACTGACAGAGCCTGAAATCTACGAGTATTATGAGACCGGTACTTACAATTCCATGGATCTCTACAACTCAGATTTGAGAATTAAAACGTGTGGTGGATCAGCTTACAAATGGTTTTCTGGATGTTTCAGACGAGGAGTTCCGCATTCTAAAAGACGGTCTTCTTCAGCATAATGATGAATACTTTGTTTTAAAGGATTTTGATTCCTACGCAGCAGCACACGAGAGAATTAATAAGTATTATAGGGATCGTGAGCTTTGGGCTAAAATGAGCATAACCAACATAGGATGCTCAGGAGTGTTTTCAAGCGACCGAACCATAATGGAGTATGCTTCAGGCATATGGAATACGACGAGACGACCATAAGCCAAGTTCCCTATGAGAACCTACTAAAAGTTAGGTGATAATATGAAAAAAAATTGAAAGTGCACCAAAAGCCATTCTAGAAATAAATGACTTTGGTGTCACTGTAAGTGATACAGGCGTCCAGCTAAAGGTATGGGCGCCTTGCGCTATACGCGTAAAAGCAGCCATCTATGAAGAAAGTGACGATTTGTTTCGTCGAGAAATTTCAATGCGTCCAGTGGAGAATGGCGTGTTTGTGTTGGAATTGTCACGAGAGTATCTCAACAAGTATTACACTTACATTGTCACCTCTGCGGAGACAGACTATGAAGTGGTAGATCCCTATGCCACTGCTTGCGGTGTTAACAGCGAAAAAGCTATGATTATTGATTTGAATGAAACAAATCCTGAAGGTTGGTTGGAACATTCCATACCAGACCCAGTCAAGCAAAATGAGGCTCTTGTGTATGAAGTCCACGTGAGAGACTTCTCTATAGATGAAAACTCAGGTATGAAAAATAAGGGCAAGTACATTGCATTCACTGAGTTTGGAAGTCATATAAATGGCATAAAAACTGGTATAGACCATTTGAAAGACCTGGGGATTACGCATGTCCATCTCTTGCCTGTGTATGACTTTAAGACTGTGGATGAGACGGGAAACGACGAATACAACTGGGGATATGACCCGGTTCTCTATAATGTGCCAGAAGGGTCATATGCAAGCGATCCTTATGATGGGCGAACCCGTATAATTGAGCTGAAGAAATGTATAATGGCTCTCCATGAGGCTGGCATAAGGGTTGTTCTTGATGTTGTATATAATCATACCTATGAAAGTCTGCATTCAAGCTTTAATAGATTGGCGCCAGGATATTTCTACAGGATGGACAAGGAGGGGAATTTCACGAATGGGTCAGGTTGTGGAAACGAACTGGCCACTGAGCATCCCCTTGTTCGAAAATTCATACTTGACTCCTTGAAATACTGGATTGAGGTTTATAAAGTGGATGGTTTTCGCTTTGATCTGCTGGCCTTATATGACAAGGAAACCGTTCGGATTCTGGTTCATGAACTCAAGGCAATTCGACCTGACTTAATCTTGTATGGGGAGCCGTGGACTGGCTGGGAGAGCGGACTCCCAGAAAAGGATAGATTTCTAAAAACAGCCCAGCAAGGCCTAGACATTGGTCTTTTCAATGATGACTTTCGAAATGCCATTAAAGGGGACAATGATGGCACTGAAAGTGGCTTTGTAATGGAGCGTATGGATGCTAAACCCTGGGTAGAACTTGGTATTGCTGCCAGCACAAAACTCCCCGGTGGGCGTGGGGGCTATGCCGATAGAGCCATTGAAGTTGTCAATTATGTGAGTGCCCATGACAATCTAATTTTATGGGATAAGATTGATAAGACAGCGTCTTCTTATGATTATGAAAGTAAAATTAGAATGCATAGACTGGCCTTGACCATAGTTCTTACATCTTTTGGAATGAGCTTTTTACAGTCCGGCACAGAATTTATAAAGAACCAAAAAAGGACATGATAACAGTTACAATACCGGGGATAATATAAATAAAATTGACTGGTCTTTAAAAATCAAACATGCTGACCACTATGAGTACATTAAAAACTTGATTGAGTACAGAAAGACCTCTGGCTTTTTCGCATGGAATGATGGCAAGGCTCTTTGAAAGTCATTTAAGCTTTTTTTAAAGCGCCTGAGGGCATTATCGCTTATACAATATCAAATGATGCGGGAAGGGATTGTGTTATCATTCATAATGGAACAAGTAGTGAGGCTTCTATTTCTTTGCCCAGTGGGATTTTTAAGCGTATTTGTGATCACGACCGTGTGTATTTGGAAAATAACCAAGAACTATCAATAGGGGAACAAGCCCCCGTTCTGGTAGAGGGGTTCTCAACAACCATACTGGAAGGAAGCTTTGACAAGGGGAACCAATTAAAAGTTGGGACTTATCAAAAGAAGAAACATCCTAAGGTGGATGTGGAAGCGAAATAAGCTTTGTGGATCCTACAAGGCTTATTTTTGTCCCTTTATGAAGGGTTCCAGCAAGATGTGTTTTGTAACTATTTACAAATTCACCATAGGGCCTGCATGAATCTTTTTAAGGTGTGTATAATATACTCAAGACAGGAGGATGGGTCTATGAGAATGACAAATGCCCTAGAAAATTATAAAGATGCGGTGGCCAAAGGGAAAAAGGCCTATCAACATAGAAAAACCCGGGGACAATCCGGGCATTTAGCTTCGCTGGAAGGACTTTTAAAAGATATTGAAATTGTTTCAACCGTTCAGCTTGGACTTCTTGAAGTGCCTCTGAATAAGGTTGTTGGAACATATACAAACTCCAGAAGAACAGCCTTTGCCCACAATTTCATGCCCCTTGCAACAGCCCAGTCAGACTTTAAGGAAAAGTGGATTAACCTGTGCCATGCCCATTTGGAAGAAGGTATACGGGATCCCATCAAAGTGTACGAGTACATGAATTGGTTTTATGTTCTTGAAGGCAATAAGCGGGTTAGTGTGCTTAAATATTTTGATGCCTGGTCTGTTCAGGCTGAGGTCATTCGTCTTGTTCCAAAACGAGACCCAGAAGATGAAAGGAACACAGTCTACTATGAGTTTCTTGAGTTTTTTAAGCAAACGGGATTGATTTCAATTTGGTTTTCAAAACCAGGACGGTTTAATAGACTGCTTCGCTACCTGGAAGATTATGACCCTGAAACCAGTTTGGGACGAACCAAGTATGAACACTTTGAAAGGTATGTTTACTATCCTTTCCGTAGAATCTATCATGAACTTGGGGGAACGGACTTAGACGCCACCACTGGTGATGCATTCGTTCTATATGCAAGACTTTATGGTATTCCTGATCAGATATACGAGTATGACTTGCAGTTGCCCCTTAAGCAAATTATTGAGGAACTTAAAAACTATGACGCTAGAGACAGTGCAGGCATTTCTATGGAAGAAAACGAGGAAAACACTGGGGTTCTTGACACCCTTTCAAGCATTATTGCCACACCAAAAGTATTAAAAGTGGCTTTTGCCCATGCACGAGATGTGGAAGCATCTGGATGGACATATTCTCACGATTTGGGTCGCAAGCATGTGGATGCTGTTTTTGAAGACAAAATAGAAACAACTAGTTTCTTTAATGTTCCTGAGGGAGAAGGGGCCTATGAGGCCATAAAAGATATTGCACAACAGAGCTTTGATGTTATATTCACAACCAGTGAGGTTTTTATGAAGCCCACTTTGCGCTGTGCTCTTGAGCATCCTGATACATTATTTTTCAATTGTTCTGGTAACAAGCCCTATCTACATCTTTCCAATTATTTTGGAAGAACGTATGAACCAAGATTCTTATCAGGAATTATTGCAGGTAGCATGACAGAAACAGATATCATAGGGTATACAGCGAACGCTCCAAACTCAGAAGTTATTGCGGGCATAAATGCCTTTACCTTAGGGGCACGCATGGTCAATCCTCGGGTTAAAGTCCTTGTGGCATGGACGGACATGTGGAATAATCCTGAAAATGCATCAGACAAAAGTCGGCAGCTGATCGAGCGTGGCGCAGATATTGTCAATAATAAGAATTCCAGCTTGTCTAGAGAAGACACTTGGTCATTCGGTATCTATTCCATGCTGTGTAAAATCGATCCTGAAACAGGAAAACCAAAAAAGTATTTGGCATCTCCGATTTGGAAGTGGGGGGCCTACTATGAAAAAATACTGAACAATGTCTTAAACGGGACCTATAAGACGGTAACAAATATTTTCAATAACAATCCAAAGCTCTTAAACTTCTGGTGGGGAATGGCATCAGGTGTCATTGACTTGTATGCCTCAAAGACATTTGTCCCCCGTGATACCTTAAAACTTGTAGACTTAATGCGCCATCTTATTATTCGAGGCACATTTCATCCCTTTAAAGGCCCTATTTACGATCAAAACTCAATTATCAAAATAGAAGAAGACATGGTGCCAGACCCAGACAGCATACTGAAAATGGATTGGTATGTGGAGGGGGTTGAGGTTTTGAAGAAGAATCGGTGAGATAGATACAAGTTAAGCCAGTCAAATGACTGGCTTTAAAAGGATAATGCATCATTAGACCTTACTGTGGAGGAGTTGTGTCAGCTTTGGTCTTCTATATCGATTATATGATAGTCATGAGCGTTTACAATCAATGTGTTTTCATATTGAATGGTTCGCTCATTTTTTTTGACCATAGTTTAAGTGCTGATGACCATGAAAATGATACTTAGGCTTCCAATCATCTAGTATTTTACGGAAAATTTTGAAGCCAATATGGGCAAAATCGTCACCATCCCCTAGCTCAAAAGCAGGGGTGTGGGTTACGAAGATATCTATACCACCAGCTTTTTTAATTTTTTTGTATAGTTTCTTATACCGCTTGTACATGTCTTTTTCAGAGTACTGGAAGACACCGCCTCGGTATTCTGGCGATCCGCCAAGGCCAAGTATTCGAAGGCCATTGATGTTGGTAAACGTATCATCAATGCTGTCACACCCAAGTGGTGGTGACTGAACATACTGTTCATCATGGTTACCATGAACATATTTAACTGGAACACCAATCATTGTAACCAAAAACTGCAAATAGGAGCTTTTAAATCTCCGCAGGAAAGAACGAGTTCAACGTCTTTAAATTTTTCTTTATTAAAATGATCCCAGATATATCGTGATTCTACGTCAGATACCAGTAATATTTTCATAATGTCACACCTTTAATCTCTTATGGTTTTATCATATAATTGATGGAAGAGGTATTCAATAGGGGACAGGGGCTTTTGTCAAAAGCCACAAATAAGAATAAAATTTTGCATGGAATAGACACTGGATCAAGTGCGTAAATGTTCTTTTGTATAGTCTACTATGTTGAACACTGAAAATTATATTAAAAAATATATAGAAAGACCTACATTCATAAGGTTGTCCTAGAATGTAGGTCTTTAAATTTATGGGTGAATTAAGGGCGTAAGTTATATGACAAGTCTATAAGAATAAATCCCTCTCGCCATTTTCAATTTTCTTTAAATTACTAAGTGTCAGTGTTTTAATATCATCCCGATCAATTTTGTCGGCTTCAGCATAGATGGTTGCCTTGCCTTTTTCAAAGAGTTCTTCATCACCATAATCACATATAAACTCCATAAGCGTCATAAGGGCATTTGGATTGCAGACGTTACCAATTTGTCCTGATTTAGCTAGTTGCATAAACCGGTCACCTGTACGTCCAGAGCGGTAGCAGGCTGTACAATAACTCGGAATGTAGCCATCATCTACAAGGGCTTTAACCACTTCAAGTGGGGTTCTTTCATCTTCGGTTTTGAACTGATCAATATGACGGCCCACTTCTTCAGCTTCCTTGTAGCCACCAACACCTGTACAAGATCCGGCACTCACTTGTGACACACCGTAATCAATAACTTCATTACGGATTGCTATAGATTCACGTGTGGATAAAATGATTCCAGTGAATGGAACAGCTAGACGGATAATGGCAACGATCTTTTTAAATGTTTCGTCATCCACTAAGTGAGGGAACTGTTCAAGCGTCATGCCTTCAGCTTTTTTAAGTCTAGGCACTGAAATTGTATGGAAACCAACGCCCCATTCTTTTTCGAGGTGATCATTGTGGAGCATGAGTCCAAGAATCTCAAATTTGTAGTCATGCAGACCAAACAGAACACCACCACCCACATCATCAATGCCGGCTTCTTGAGCACGGTCAAAAGCTGTCAGATGATATTCGTAGTTTGATTTTGGTCCCTTCATATGATTTGTTTCATATGTTGGTTGGTGGTATGTTTCCTGGAATAGTATATATGTGCCAATGCCTTTGTCTTGAAGCTTTTGTAGTCCTCCACAGTTGTTGCCGCAATATTGACGTTAATTCTTCTTATATTGCCCTGGGCTTCAGATGTGTTGTAAATGGTATCAATGGATTCCAAGACGTATTCAATCGGACAGTTTTTAGGGTCCTCACCAGCTTCAAGGGCAATACGTTTGTGTCCCATGCGCTCTAGTATTTTAACTTCTGTTTGAATTTCTTCCATGGTCAGGCGGCGACGGCACATGTCATTGTTGTTCTGAAAACCACAGTAACTGCAAGTGTTGACACAGTGGTTGCTGATGTAGAGTGGTGCGAACATAACAACACGGTTGCCATAGATTTTGTTTTTAATTTGACCAGCTGTTTTATAAATGCGTTTTAAGAGTTCTGGATCTGTCACATGTAGTAGTTTTGCAACTTCTGAATGTGTAAGACCTTCCATGTTTGAAGCCTTTTCACAGACTGCAAGGATTTCCTCTTTTGATGGGTTGGTGTTTTCACCGATTAGATTTTCAATATAATTATGGTCAATAAAATGTGACATGTTAGGCCCTCCATTCGTAGTGGTCCCCACGGGACATGTTTACTCGGTATCCAGTTGAGTTGATTCGACGTTCAATACAAGAGCGACAGTGTGCGGCTGCGTCGCCTGTACAAATTTTATCTTTATAAAGCTCATACTTTTCTCTCACATTGGTTGGTGAAAGATTGGGCATAACCACATTGGCACCAGCCTTTTAAGGCTTTTTCACGTCCGAGGGGATCAAGAGTGCCTAGGGCTGTCGTCGATGGCAAAAGGGTATGTGGCACTATGAGTCTTGTGAGGGCAACCATAATCAGTGTCTTTTCCACTGTTCCCCCCTTGTTGTCACCGAGTGGCGTATCTTCATGGGGAATAAAAGGCCCAATACCGATCATGTGGGGGTTGAGCGCTCTTAAGAAAAGCAGGTCTTCGGCCAAATGTTTATTTTTCTGACCAGGCAGGCCGACCATAAAACCAGCGCCCACTTGGAAGCCTAGTTCTTTTAGGTCGTTTAAGCATTTTCGTCTGTTGTCATAACTCATATTTGGATGAATGTTTTCATAGATTTCTTTATTGGCTGTTTCATGTCTTAAAAGGTATCTGTCAACACCGGCTTCTTTAAGTGCCTTGTAGCTTTCTTTGCTTCTTTCACCTAGAGAAAGTGTTATAGCAGCATCAGGATATTCTTCTTTTATACGTTTAATAAGGGCAATGACTTTTTCATCCGTGTAGTAGGCGTCTTCGCCACCTTGAAGGACAAAGGTTCTATAACCAAGACGGTAACCTTCTTTACAGCAATCAAGGATTTGGTCATCAGACAGTCTATACCTGTCAACATTTTTGTTCCCGCTTCTAATACCACAATATGCACAGCTTTGTTTACAGTGGTTTGTAAACTCAATAAGGCCCCGCATATATACATCCTCAGCGTAGTATTTCTCCTTGAGAGCCCTAGCTTTTGGTGAATAGATCATCACGTAGTGATTCACTATTGTCTTCATCTAGCGCGTCAAGTAGTGAGACAAGTTCTTCTTTTTCTAGAAGCTCACCCTGCGCCAATCGATTCAGCAATTCTTGTGCCATAGTCGTCTTCCTTTCAAATTGAATGGATATAAAATAAAAAAACCCCCATCTGACATGGAGGTTGTATGCATCAAAATAAAGGGACTGGCCCGTATCTATCAACATCCTCCAGGATCAGACGCATCTTTTCCATAAGGTCGTTAATTATAAATTGTCATCAATCTAACTTAAAAGAATGAGTGTTCAGACTAAGAAGAAAGATTTATTTGTGAAAAGAATATCAAAATGGTCTAGAAAAGTCAATAGTTCACTTTATATGCTTTTTATTTTAAAGTGTTTTAAAGAAAAACAGATAAGATAAAGTGTCAGAAAAGAGAATAAGTCATTCTAATCTGCATAGGAGACATGTGTAAAGTGAGACAAGATTGTGCATATTTTCATAGAAAGATCGTTCGATTCAAGATATAGTGATAGGGGACAATATAGTAATAGACAATATATTGGAGGAATAATTATGTTAAAGACATCTATTAGAAATGGTGAATTGCTTAAAGAACTGGCTATGCTGGGACTGGGAGATGCCGTGGCCATTGTGGGCTGTCGATTTGCCCTGCCGGAAGAGACGCAAGTGATTGACTTAGCCATTACAGACAATCTACCCATCTGTTTGAAGATATTTTTGGATTGCTTGCTGATAATGTGATTTTTCTGAGATCACTCTGCCACATGAAATGGATGAAGTTTTACGGGCAAGGGTTATAAAGAAAGCTGGCAGTGTTCGTGAAAATGAATTAACTTATAGACAACTGCAGGTTGTTTGTAAAAACGCAAAACTTATTGTTCGAACTGGGGACATGAGCGAATCCGGTGTTGTTGTCCTTCGTGTTTGATTGTTAACTTAGTTAATCTAAATAGTTGACAAAGTGTAATCCATCATGTATCGTTATTGAAGAAAAGCTTGCAGCCCATTCAATGAACTTATTATTTATGAGGTGGATTCATGAGACAGAATAAAACAAAACAGTTAACGGTTATAGCCCTGTTTGCAGCTATTATTAGTATTTCATCATATTTGAGTATTCCCCTACCATTTAGTCCTGTTCCGCTCACATTGCAAACCTTCGCAATTATGCTGGCAGGCCTTATACTCGCTCCACTTGAAGCGGGCGCCAGTCTAGGTGTTTTTCTTCTTCTAGGTGCTGTTGGACTTCCAGTTTTTTCTGGGGGAACCTCTGGTGTAGGTGTGCTATTTGGTGCAACAGGTGGCTACTTATTTGGTTTTTTAGCTGGGGCTATTTGTTATTAGTTTACTAAAAGGCAAGAATATTTCATTTGTACGAATGCTTATAGCTTCTACAATTGGCGGTGTGGTCGTTGTCTATGCAATCGGAGTGCCGTGGTTAGCGGTCTATACAGGTATGGATGTTACACAAGCCTTTACTGTTGGGGCTATGCCATTTTTAATTGGTGATGCCATTAAGGTTTTTGTTGCAGCCAGTGGCGCAGTAACCCTACGTAAGCAACTCAAACATATTCTTTAGTCAAAATAAAGCCTTTGTAAAATCAGATTACCCTGTCACCACTTGTCCAGTATAGATTTTTTGCTTTACAAATATCTATATTAACTGTAATGGAGACGCTTAAATAATATTTTACGAGTGCCTTAATTGATAAAAATTTGTAAAGTCTGAGCAATTTAATTTGTTCGGGCTTTATTTTTTTATGGTGTTATAATATACCCTAGGGAGGTGAAATCAGATATGCTAGACACACATGCAAGAAAATGGGTTGAACCCACAATTGCCTCTGGCGCAAACTTATTCAATAAACTGGGCTTGTCAGCCAATCAAGTCACAGTTATAAGCTTTTTATTTGGATTATCAACGAGTGGATTTATTCTAGTCAACAAACCGGTGCTTGCAGTTTGCTTACTGTGGTTCTCGGGCTATCTAGATGCAGTGGATGGTTCCTTGGCCAGAAAGTTTGGTCAGCCTTCTGCAGTGGGAACACTTATGGATATTACTTTTGATAGGGTGGTTGAACTGGCCATGATATTAACACTGGCCTACACTCGAGTTGATGCAAGGCTGGCCCTTGTTTACTTAGCTTGTGGCATTATCCTATCGATGACAGTTTTTTTAACTGTGGGTGCACTTGCGGATCAAAAAGGTGTTAAATCCTTTTACTATCAAGCTGGTATGATGGAAAGAACTGAGGGTTTCATTGGTTTACGCTCATGATACTCTTGCCGCAGTATATGGTTTGGATTTCAACTATAATGGCCACTCTTATTGTTTTTACAGGACTGCAGCGATTTAATGAAGCCAGGAAACTTTTATAGGTCAGGGGGATATAATGAGACCGGAAATTATTGTTATGGCAGCCTACTGGGCATTTGGAATTTGGATGTATTTAATGGGCGCAAGGGCCAAACGTGGAGAAATCAAGACGGACGGGGCACATGTTATTTCTGTCTATCCACTGAATCGAACAAATATGGATATTTACAATGCAGTTTATACAAAGTTTCATAACCGCTTGTTTATAGTATCACTTTTAATGGGAATATTATGCGGTCTGATCGGCGGCTTACTGCCCATTATTTTTTCAAGTCTAGCTTTTTTCGCTTCATTAAATTTCTATAAGTATAAAACAGAAGAAAACTATCAGATATTGTCTCAAATAGAAAGGCAGGTTAATTGTGGAATACGTAATTCTTGTCGATGAAAATGACAAGGCGACTGGACAAATGGAGAAGATGGAAGCCCACCACAAGGGTGTTCTTCATAGGGCGTTTTCAGTCTTCTTGCATGATGGAAATGGCAATGTTCTTCTCCAAAGAAGGGCCTTAAGCAAATACCATTCCGGTGGCCTGTGGACCAATGCTTGTTGCTCTCACCCTAGACAGGGAGAAAGTGTTGAAAAAGCAGCTCACCGTAGACTGATGGAAGAGTTAGGTGTAGATTGTCCTGTAAAAGAGGTTTCAACCTTTCTATATCGAGCGGAATTAGATAAGGGGATGATCGAACATGAATTCGATCATGTTTTAACAGGCGTCATCGATCCTGATGATTTTCCCTTCAATCCTGAGGAAGTGGACAGCGTGGACTGGATGGCTTTTGACAACCTGGTGGAAGACATAGAAAAGAATCCTTCCAAATACACGGTTTGGTTCCAAATCATTATGAAAAACGTGAATAGAGAAATGCTTATGATATAAAAATAGAGTGGGTACACATATGAAATGTGCGCCCACTCTATTTTTTACTTCCATTTGCAGTTTGTTTGAATCAAACGAGATAAATGTCACGAATAAAAAAATACATATGACCGCTTAAGCCTATAGATGTGTTGCATCTAGTGGTTTTAATGGGACTAAGAATACAAGAACATTTAGACTGAACTAGGACTGGATTTCTTTTTTAGAAATAGATGTTTTAACACTCACACCTGAAACATTGCCAAGTTTGCCTGTTAAACTGTTTATTTCGTTCATAGAACCAACTATGGTGAGGGAAATGACAGATATGCCTTCCTCATTGAATGGTATGCCCATTCTACCCCGTACAATATCTTTGTATTCTGCTATGATTTCATTCAATTTAGCATTTGATTCTTTCGGTTCATCAAGGACAATGCCAACCACTGCGACGCGTTTCATTCGGTTACCTCCGTTATGCCAGTTCCAGTGCGATTTTCATCATATCAGTGAAGGTTTTTTCCCGTTCTTCAGAGGATGTCTCCACTTGTTTGAAAATATGATCACTAATTGTAAGAACAGACAAAGCTTTCACTCCGAATTTTGCTGCAAGTGTGTATAGTGCCGATGATTCCATTTCCACTGCTAGAACATTGTGCTTTACCCAAACATTCAGGGGATCTGGCCTGTCGTTGTAGAAGGTATCTGTTGTTAATATGTTGCCGACGTGAGGCTCAATACCTAGATTTTTCGCCGCTTGATAGGCCTTAGACAAAAGATCAAAGCTTGCTATTGGGGCATAGTCATATTATTGAACATCAGTCTGTTCATACTGGAATCAGAACATGCACCTGAAGCCAGAACAACATCTCTTACCTGGACATGGTCTTGAATAGACCCTGCAGAGCCCACTCGGATTAACTGCTTGCAACCATAGAACTGTATGAGTTCATTGACGTAAATAGATAGGGATGGTGTGCCCATGCCCGTCCCCTGTACAGAAACTTTTTTTCCCTTATATGTACCTGTGTATCCAAGCATGCCACGTACATTGTTGTAACAAACAGGATCTTCTAGGAATGTTTCCGCAATAAACTTAGCGCGAAGCGGATCACCAGGCAGTAAAACCGTTTCTGCAATAGCACCATCTGGTGCACCAATATGTGTACTCATTGTTTCCCTCCTTTTGCACGACTGTGCGTCTATATTATAGCACAAGGCCAAATAAGAATAAAAGCAAAAGGAAAATATTGTAAAATTCTTAGGTGTGTGGTAATATTATCCAAAAGGAGGTTTTTATGAATTCTGTAAATTTAATTGGAAGACTCACGTCTGACCCAGAAGTTAGAGAACTGGGGGAAGGCACCAAGGTATCTAGCTTTAGTCTGGCCATAAACAGACGATTGTCTAATGAAAAGAAAGAGGCTTACCTTGCAGAGGGAAGACAAACAGCAGACTTTCCACGTATTCAGGCCTGGGGAAAGAAAGCTGAAATTGTTGAGAAATATGTAAAAAAAGGTGATCTTGTTGGTATAAGTGGTGAGATTCGAACGGGTTCTTATACCAATGATGCTGGCGTGAAAATGTATACAACAGATATACAGGTCCAGCATCTAAGATTCTTAAATCCTAAAAATCCTGCAGCACAAACCTTGTCTGATGAAAATGCAGAATCTGAAAATATTCCATTCTAGTTGGCCCTAGAAGGCATTAAATTCACGCAGACCATTCGTGTCATATAGTTCTTTTTATGTTATAGTGACCTATAGAAATAAAGTGAGCCCCTACTATGTTAGGGGCTTTAAAATGCAGAATTAGACCAAATTCTAAAGCCCAGTTAAGATTAGAGCCAAATATGACAAAGTGTGGATCTACTCAGTCTGTGAAGATGAGTATTCACTTTGAGTGGCCTGGAGGATAAAATGTACGATTCTCATATTCATACTGATTTTTCGGCAGATTCTAAAGCGCCTTTTTAGAAGTGATACGAACGGCTATTTATAAAAACCTTAAGATAATAACCATTACGGATCATATAGATTACAAGCATTCCAGGGATATTTTATTTGAGTTTGATCCTCAAGAATATGATGAGGCTATTAAAAGTGTTCAGAAGACCTACTCGGGACAAATTGAAGTGCTTAAAGGGCTTGAACTGGGCCTTAAACCAAGTGTTGTGAAAATGTGCGAAGGGCTCATGGAAGCCGAGTCATTTGATTTTGTCATTGCCAGCATGCACTCCTGTTTAGGAGAAGATTTTTACTTTGGAAACTTCTTTGACGACAAGACGCCAGAAGAAGCCATGAAAATATATCTGGATGAAATGTACCAGCTTATTTGTGCATTTTCTGATTTTGATGTCCTTGGACATATAGATTTGCCAAAACGTTATAATGAGGCAGTAAACAAAGTGGACCTTGAAGACTTAAAACCACAGTATGAAAAAATATTTAGATGGCTGGTGGCCCATAATAAGGGGATTGAAGTCAATACGTCAGGATTGAGACAAGAAGTTGGTATTCAATTTCCAGATGAAAGCATTTTGAGACTCTACTTTGACTGTGGAGGCCGAATTATCACAGTGGGTTCGGATGCCCATAAGGCTTCTGACCTGGGGAAGGACTTTTAACCACGTTTTTTCAAGTCCTTAAAAGTATTGGATTTGAGCATATATGCACGTTTAAGGGGCGTCAAGCTCGATACCATTCCATTTAAGCCTCTAAAGTATCATTAAAATGTAACAAAGAGAATAAATAATTTATTAGAATAAATTTGTATAAGTTTTACGATCATCATGTGGATATTTCGGTTTTAAATTGCATATCGTTGTGGTAAAATTAGAGACGATGAAGACATACTGCGCATCTGAGGGGTGTAATGATGAAAGAAAATGAGACGATTCAAAAGAAGCTTGCGGTTCTAATAGATGCCGACAATGCTTCGCCCAAGATTATAGAAGGCTTGCTTGATGAGATTGCTAAATACGGTATAGCCAGTGTTAAGCGTGTTTATGGCGACTGGACAAGCCCAAACTTATTAGGATGGAAAGAGGTGCTTCTTGAAAATGCACTAAATCCAGTTCAGCAGTTTAGCTATACATCCGGGAAGAATTCAACAGACAGTGCTTTAATAATTGATGCAATGGATTTGCTTTACACAGAAAAACTTGATGGATTTTGTATAGTCTCAAGCGACTCAGATTTTACACGTCTTTGTTTGCGGCTTAGGGAATCGGGCATGTTGGTGTACGGATTCGGAGAAAGCAAACGCCAAAGGCTTTTGTTGGTGCGTGCGACAGATTCATTTTACAGAAATTTTAACACGGGATGAAAAAATTATGCAAGATACCCGGTGACGATGAAACAGCTTCAAAGCGATAAAAAACTGGTATCTCTTCTGGTCAGTGCTGTTGAAGCATCAGCCAATGAGAATGGATGGTCCCATCTGGGCAGTGTTGGTCAAAACATAGCTAACAAGGCCCCTGATTTTGATCCACGTAATTTTGGCTATAAAAAATTATATGAGCTGATGAAAGCAACAAAATTATTTCAAATTGATGAAAGATCGAATGACAATTCACCTGCTAAGGCAGTATATGTAAGATTAAAAAATAATATGTGAAACCTATTTAAATAGCTTAATTTTATTGAGCTTATTTTATTTTTGTACATTTTATTAACGGATTTTAACATATGTATTGACAATTTGAAATATCTTCGTTAAGATATAACGCGAGGTAATAATAGCTTTTGGGCAGAACTTAAGTATGCTCAAACGGACGTGTTAACTTTACAGGCAATGAGTGGGTTTTTAAATGAAGTTTTCATTTAAGAATTAAAAATGGTGGTACCGCGATGGCCTCGTCCTATTTTCGGATGGGGTATTTATATTTTTTGTGCTCACACGTTCAAGTTTAACTAGTATTCAAACAACACGAAGGAGACACATTTATGATTAGTGATCAAGTGGGTGTATTAATTGCATTTTTCATTTACCTTATGTCAATGCTATTAATCGGACTTATCTATTACAGAAAAACAGAGAATTTATCTGACTATGTTCTTGGCGGTAGAAGCCTGAATGGTTGGGTAACAGCTCTGAGTGCTCAAGCTTCAGATATGAGTGGCTGGCTATTGCTGGGCTTACCGGGATATGCTTATCTTAGTGGCCTTGAAGCGGTCTGGATAGCACTGGGACTCGGTGTGGGAACATACTTAAACTGGCGATTTATCGCTAAGCGCCTTAGAAAGTATACAGAAGCAGCAGGAGACTCGTTAACACTCTCAGAGTATTTTCAAAATAGATTTCACGATAAGTCTAATGTGCTTAGGGTGGCTTCAGCCATTGTCATTCTAGTATTTTTTACAATATACACGTCGTCAGGGCTTGTGGCTGGCGGTAAACTTTTCAGCACAGTCTTTGGAATTCCATACACTGTGGCATTAACTGTAGGGGCCCTAGTGGTCATTTCCTACACTTTCTTAGGTGGCTTTATGGCTGTGTGCTGGACAGATTTTTTCCAAGGGATTCTGATGTTACTGGCCCTTGTTATTGTTCCTTATAAGGCATTTGTTATTATAGGAGGGATGGATGGTCTGATTGACGGATTGAACGCTGTGAATCCGAATACCCTCGATTTAATGACATCAACGGCAGGAGAAATGCTCGGTGGCATATCTATAATATCCTTACTGGCTTGGGGTCTTGGATATTTTGGGCAACCCCATATTCTTTCAAGATTTATGGCCATTAGCTCTGCAGATGAAATTAAGAAGGCCAGACGGTTTGCTATGGTTTGGGTGGTCATTTCTTTATGTGCGGCCTTATCATCGGACTTGTAGGCCGTGTTTATCTGGAAAGTGGACTTGCAGCCGGAGCAGAAGAAACTGTTTTCATGGTTATGGTAGGTGATCTATTCCCATCGCTTATTTCAGGATTTTACTGGCGGCAATATTGGCTGCCATTATGAGTACAGCAGATTCACAGCTCCTTGTAACATCGTCAGCACTTACGGAAGACATATATAGAATATTTAAAAAAAGAAGCATCTGAAAAAGAACTTCTATTTATAAGCAGAACGTCAGTGATAGGCGTCGCTGTTGTCGCTTATATTTTTGCAATGAACCCAGAGAGTTCCGTCCTAGAGCTGGTGTCTTATGCTTGGGCTGGTTTTGGAGCTGGATTTGGTCCAGCTGTAATACTATCTCTTTTCTGGAAACGCATGAACAAAAATGGTGCATTGGCTGGCATAATTGTTGGAGGCTTGACTGTTCTTATTTGGAAACAATTATCGGGTGGCTTATTTGACCTCTATGAGATTGTACCCGGTATGATTCTTTCATTTGCTGCGATTTATGTTGTTAGCATGATGAGTGAAGCGCCTTCAAGAGCTGTCGAAGAACAATTTGAATCGGTGATGAACTCAGAACAAGCGGCGTAATATGCTAAGGCCTGTTTATTAAGCACTTAAAATAAGGCATATTATATAAGATTAGATTATAGATCAGTCGTTTGCAAAACGACAGATCTATGCCCACCTTATACCATAGATAGAATTCTTGATTCTTAAATACTTATATATGGTATAGTGAGGGTGCATGAATGATATTTTGCAAGTCACTCAGATAAAAAAATCCCTTCGCATGCGCGAAGGGATTTTCTTTTTTAATTGGAAATAGCAAGTGTCGCTAAATCGTGGGTAATACGCTTTGCAAAATCAAATTCCCTTGATTCGATAAGGTATTTGAGCGAATATGTCAGGATTGTTGCAAGCTTTCTTTGATTAGGGTCATCAAGTGACACAAGATCAAATGTTTGAAAGTTTGTAGAAGGAAAGCCATCTAGCCAATCTATTTGTCTTATTAAATAGATCATAGGACTGTTCCAAAAGTTCCACAACATCAATATCTGACATGACATGTCTTTTAGACATAACAGATTCATATGTATTTAATGCTTCATTTTTCTTGTCAAGCTGAGTGTACATGTATGCCAGCTTCATTTCAAGATCGACTGGAGCAGAATGAAGTTGACCTATCTTTGTGTGCATTTCATTAAGAAGGGCATCAATTTTACTCTGGCTGTTTTCAAGGTCGTTATTATAGAGCAGGGTAATCATCGGAATTGTGCTTTCAATACCTTCACGCAGACAGTTTAAACGGTAAAAACCATTCGTAGCGTGGGTATAATACTGAATAGCATCCATAATTTCATTTTGTCTCTCATAGCAGTCAGCTTTGATGCTCACAGCTTGGTAGTATTCAGGGCCCAGATCATCTGTGAATCTGTCGATACAAACATCGATGTTTTTAATGGCCTTTTGATGATTTCCAAGTTTGCTATTGCTAATAGCACTTAGCATGTACAGATTGTACATTTCTTCACGATACGTCGTTGGGTCTTTTGAAATAGCAAGTTCACAAAAACGCACACCGATTTCTGGAGAGTTGAGTTTTTCAGAGCACTCAGAGATTTTAGAAGCCAATCGCGGGAGCGAATTGACATACTTTTCTACAGAATAGAGTTCAAATGCTTTCGTGTAGTAGAAAAGCTGGCGCAGTTTTTCATTTTTAAGTCCATAAATGTCACCGAATAAAGTGTAGACTTCAGCTTTTTTTATGGGAATGTCCCATGCATAAAGGAAGTCTTCAATTTCGTGAATCACATCATCAGATGGCGCATCATCAGCTTTGATATGACGACGAAGTTGGTTAATGTAACTGTCAGCTTTAATTTCAGCTTGAAAGTCAGGTTCATCCCCAAGAACTTCACTCAGATCAAGATCAATTTCCAGATTTCTTTCCTTGGCAAATCTGTTCAAATTGTCATAAATGAGTCGTGCATTTTCCGATGTAAGGCGAACCTTGTCATTTTCAATTGCACTGATCAAGTTTCTGGTGATTTTGCCACTCGTGATTTCGTACTGCTTGACACCAAGGTACTTACGTGTCATACGAATTCTTTGTCCAATAGTTAATCCTTTTGTTTGCATGCCGTTGTCCCCTTTCACACTGCCTAATTCCATGTTGGAACGCGTTCTTACGCAAGTTAGGGAGTTTATCTATTAATTAATAAATATCAATCAGCAACAACCACGACAACTCCGTCCCCCAACACAGGTGAAGCGATAGAAATTGATTGATATGCAACGGTTTTGGCAATATTGCCGAACCGTCAAGAATAAGTAGTTTAAAACAAGACAATTATAACATAGAACACGTTATAATGTAAATAATTTCAAATTAATGCAAAACTTCAGTTTAACTTATAACGAAATGGTAATTTTTTCATCGAATGGGAAGAAATTTTACATTTATTGCGATCTTATTAAGTGGATTCATAGGTCTTGTGAACAGGTTCTGTAATAATATGCTATAATGAGAAAGGTTAAGTACAAATTCAGGAGCGAATATTCATGAAAACGATCAGTGTTGACCTACTTGAAAAAGGCATGGTTATAAACCAAGATATATACGATTCTAACGGAGTTCTGATCATATCTGATGGAGCTGTCTTAAAAGATGCCCATGTGGAATATTTGAAATATGAATCAGGTATACTCGATGTGAAGATAAAAGAATACAGTAATATTGTCGCTGAGCAAAAGCCGAGCGCCTATAATGAGGCCCAGGTTAAATTCGAAACACAGTACAAGGGCTCAGTGGACAAATTTAAATCTATGTTTAAGTCTGCGACACTTGGAGGGAAAGTCCTCTATGCAGATGTGGAGCATGTTGTAGGCCCTTTACTCAGCGAAGTGGAAACGGGTGGAGACATTGCACAGAAAATATGGCAAATTCGTCAAAGTGATGAATACACATTTGAACATTCTGTCCAGGTCAGTCTTTACTCTGCTCTAATAGGCAGTTGGTTGGGTATGGAACCTGATGAGCTAAAAGATCTGGCTATAGCGGGTTTGCTTCATGACATAGGGAAATGCAATATCCCCGATGAAATTCTTAATAAGCCGGATGCCCTAACTGAGGCAGAGTTTAAAGTTATGCGTACTCATCCGACTCTGGGCTATGTTTTGCTTGCCAACACCAAGCAATTTAACGATGCCGTCTTATCAGGTGTCTTACAGCATCACGAAAGAAGTGATGGCAGCGGATATCCAAACAGCTTGAAAGGACCGCATATTCATCCTTATGCCAGAATTGTGGCTATTGCAGATATATATAGTGCAATGACATCTGACAGGGTCTATAGGGAGCGTGAGTGTCCCTTTATGGTTGCTGGTCAAATTCAAGAAAAGTCATTTGGATCTCTAGATCCTTTCTATAGTAAGGTTTTTGTGTCAAACATCGTTCAATATTTTGTCGGAAACCAGGTAGAACTAAACAATGGGTCGAGGGGCGAAATAATCTTTATTGAAAAAAATCACCCAATACGACCACTGGTGAAAACAGAGTCCGGCTTTATAAATCTAGTTAAAGACAATAGCTTGTATGTCACAGATGTTCTACATCAACTTTAGGACTTTGTCATGATTGGTTGAACCAAGATATTGACTTTTAAGGGCTTCACAAAGATTGCACTGGATATATATAAAAGACCGATAGTGTCAATAGCATCCACAATTCGATAACAATTATAGGCACAGGGCTGTGTATTAAGATGGCTCTGTGTTTTTACTTTATAATGAAGAAAAAGGTTTAAAGTTATATTTGCTTTAAGTTTGTGAATTATCTCCAAAGGCTTTTGGGAGATTGCTGAGGAAGTTTAACATTTGAAATAGACAAGTGAAACGGACATGCGTTTATGTCGCTTAAAAATTTCATTTAGTCATATGCGATATGAATAAAGTCCAACAATAATAAGTAGCAGGGGGATCAGTTTATGAAGCAAGGGAAAGTGTTTTTTTTACTTATTTACAGCAATACTTGTCACAACGGGGATTGCAATAGGCGTTGATCATCTGGTTGATAGTTGGTGGGGGGCTGTCATTTGTGGTGTCGTATTGTCCTTATTACTAGCCCATTTGATAAGCCAAAAAATCATGAGTGGCGTTCATCATGTTGAAGAGATCGTGGAGCAAGTCAACAATAATGATTTGACAATCGAGGTCTCTAAGATTGACTCGCTTGTTATGAACAAGGTTCTTAGCAGACTCGATGAAATGGTGGTTGGTTTAAAAGAAAACTTCAAGGATCAAATTGGAGTATCGACTCAAATCACAGAAATCAGTGACAGCCTTAAAGGCATTGTGGACCAGTTTAATACGGCTATGGAGGGCATCTCCAACTCAACGGATGCAACAAGTCAAAATTCAGACAAACAATTTGAAATGCTTCAAAGTTCTAGAGCCGAACTCGAAAGAATTGTATCAGAGCTGACAAAGATGGAATCAGATATGCATGAAACATACACATATTCAACGGATACCATCCAGGCCACAAAGGGGAGTATTGAATCAACAGGAACCATCCTCGATATAATGAAGCAGGTCCGAGAACTCATTCAAAGTATTTCTGTTAAGGTGGAAGACCTCTATAATCGATCAGATGAAGTCATGGAACTAAATGGCCTTGTCACATCCATTGCAGAACAAACGAACCTGCTTGCCCTGAATGCCTCTATTGAAGCCGCAAGAGCAGGGGAACATGGCAGAGGCTTTGCCATAGTTGCAACAGAAATCTCTAAACTATCCAGTGAAACAAATCAAGCTTCTACAAAAATAAGCGATACCATTGAAACGCTAAAAAATGGACTAGAAGAAATAAAAGATTCAGTCGAAGCAGACAGAGAGTATATAGAAGAGGGGTATGGAACAGTAGAAAAGACCATTGAGGACTTCACTGACATCCAGAAATCCCTTGAAACAAGTAAAAATTATATTGAAGGTATGAACACAGCTATTCAGACAGTGACCAACGATGGTCGAAGTGTTGCTGAACAGATTGTTGAAGTGACTCGCTTTTCAGAAGAAATCACATCAAGAATGCAGGAAGCCGCTTCTCAAATTATGGTTCAAAGCAGCGAGACAGAAAATCTTGCTGAACTAACAAACAGTTTGAATCAAAATGCTGACGAGCTCCTTCAGTTTGTTGCCAACAAGGTTATGCGTGGAAAAATGTTGCGTGATGTCAAGGGCATTGAAGAAACTCTTTATGCTCAGAAGCTTTCAAACGAAAGATTAGATGAACTTTGCAGGACATTTAATGTAGATGTGATTTATGTGACAACACAAGAGGGCGCTGTGGAGTACTGTAGTGAAAGAGAAACGATAGGTTTGAACCTATATGAGATTGACCCATCTTATGGCCCTCTGAAAAATGGCCAAGTTGACTATATAACCACACCAGTGAAAAATAGGGTTGAAGATGGACGGCTGTTTAAGTTCTTAGCTATACTGGGCAGGGACAAGCGGTGTTATCAGGTAGGCCTTTCAGTTGAAAAAATTAAAAACTTTTAGTCAAATACACCAATATGATGGGGATGCCTTGTGCATCCCTATTTCTATAGAAAAAAGAGCACAGTTGCCTAGTGTGAAAATGCTTACTTGCAGTGCTAATGTTATATTGCTGAGTAATATGAGCCAGCTCTAAAATTTTATTTAAATCCAAATGGCGTGTGGTGGTGAAGACTCTTGAATGATATTTTTCCAAGTCGCTCTATTGGCAAAAGACCCGATTAAAAAGAGACCCGATTAAAAAAAAGACCCAATTAAAAAAAAGACCCAAATAAGCCAAATATAAAATGTATATAATATGATTTAATTTGAAATGCTTCACCTCTAATATAAAAGGAATCCAGAGGGACGGGGCGAATAAGAATAAGAGGTTTAATCCATTTA
>LQAG01000096.1_pt1 | contig 41877 bp, 60 predicted proteins | sample 1535801 | NCBI WGS metagenome assembly LQAG01 (sample SAMN04331584, study PRJNA305678) | bioreactor metagenome | isolation source: bioreactor_3 inoculated with Wadden Sea sediment 1st replicate of a... | place: Germany:Bremen
TAAAATATTCGATTTCGTCAACTAAAATAAAAAAGTGTGAGAATTATCTTTCCCACACCAGATGATGAACTAATCAATATCTATTTTTGCATTTTCAAGTCTCAACAACAAGTCGTCAAGCATATCTGCATATTCTTTGTAGGCCTCCACCGATAATCCTAGCGCCTTGGCAAGGGCTACAGGAATTTTCTCAGCCTCTGGCATAAGTGCTTTTCCAGCACTTTGTTAAAACAACAACAGTTTTTCTATCATCGGTCTCATGCTTTTCCTTCTTCACATATCCAAGCTTTTCGAGTCTCTGAATTACTGGTGTTAGTGTTCCTGTAGACATATGGAGCTTCTTCCCCAAATCTCTAAAACCAATGCTTTTCTTTTCCCACAGCACCATCATTGCAACATACTGAGGATACGTTAGATGAATTTTATCGAGTAATGGCTTATATAGTCGAATGGTCAACCTTGAAGCAGTATATGCTCTAAAGCACAGTTGTCTATCTAGATTCAGTACACTCTGACTCATAGAAACCTCCTTTTAATCTTGCACGATCAATTTACACCATTATAGATGTCTTCTCCTGCAATGTCAAAGTTTCTTTTCAGCTCTTGTCTTTTATGATATTTCCAGAACGCCATCCAGAAAGTTAATTTCACCTCAAGAATATACACACGTTATTCAAAATTCGTGATTTTAGATTGTCTTTAAGACACTGGCATTTTACATGCCATATAACATTGAACGCTTACGCAATAGAATATTTGTATACAGTTTATACATAAAAATGCTGATTTTCGATATTAAAACCGCATAAATACTCAAACAGCCTGAATAATATGTATTTTTATTCATATTTGTGTATAATGTTTGCATCGTCAAAATGACCATGTTATACTGGCTTTGTTGTAAAACATAAGAAAAATGGAGGTTTATTCACTTGGGTAAGTTTAAATTTTATTTTGCTATCATTAGCGGGTTTTATTTTTTTCCTTGTTCCCTTTCAATTCATGGGGGAAGAAAAAATAGCTATTTCACATATCATTAATTTGATCACTGGAAACTTTTTAAATGTTTTCATAGGTTTCACCATGGTCTGCGCTGGCATTGTTCTTCTTGGGACCCTCCTCTTTAATTGGATTACAGTTAAGAGCGACTTCTGGAACTCTGTCTTTAAAACATCTTGGCCCAATCAGATCCTTAGAATTGGTGGGTCATTCCTATACCTTATGGTCCTTCTAGGTTGGTTTGAGGGCATGCCTTTTGCAGACATGATTCTCGATCCAAATACAGGCGGTGTCATGGCAGGTAATGGTGGTCTTTTAACCACACTTTACATCACCTTTTTCGTTGGCCTTTTAATGCTGCCTCTGCTCACGCATTTTGGTTCTGTGGAGTTCATTGGGATACTATTTGGTCCGATTGTTCAAAAGCTTTTTAAGGTTCCTGGTTACTCAGCGGTAGATGCCATTGCATCTTTTGTTGGTGATGGAACCATCGGTATTGTCGTAACAGATACCCAGTACCAAAGGGGGTATTACAACAAGCGTGAGGCTTATGTTATCGCAACAAGTTTCTCAATCGTAGGTATTGCCTTTGCTTCCGCTGTTGCAGAAGAACTTGGTTTTTCCAGCATCTTCCCAATTTTTTATGGGTCAATTGCTCTAATAACCGTTATTCTTGCGATGATTACTTCGAGAATGCCACTTAATAAGTTTGAGGCAACATATTATGAAGGCGCTACACCATCCACTGTTAAAATTCCTGATGGACAATCCACTCTATCATACGCTTATTCACAAGCCACTGAAATGGCTGAAAATACAAGTCTTTTTCAAGCTATGAAAGACGCTCTAAAGGGTGTGGTGAATGTCTATGTTGGTTTCTTGCCTATTATTATGTTTGTAGGAACTTTTTCACTAATTGTCGCAGAATATACAGGCTTTTTCAGCGCTATTAGCGCCCCACTTATTCCCGTTTTCCAATTAGCAGGTTATAGTGGTGAAGTTGCAAAGATGATGGCCCCTGCAGCTGTTGTTGGCTTTGCAGATATGTACCTTCCAGCCCTCTTCATTGGGGAAGCTGTTTCAGAATCAGCCAGATTCTTTATTGGTGTTCTAGCCTTCACGCAACTTGTCTTCATGTCTGAGACTGGTATGATTCTTGTAAAAAGCAAGATTGGACTAAACTTCCTAGACGTTATTAAAGTCTTTGTTTTTAGAACCATTTTATCTATACCTCTTCTCTTTGTTATCACAAACTTGCTTGTAAGCGCTGGCGTTTTAGCACATTAAATGCTCTCTCGCCTTAACATAGTTTAAGCATATAATAAAAATTGACCCTCATGTTTAGACAAATGTCCTTACATGGGGGTCATTTATTTTATTCAGGCGCTTGCAAAATTACAGATCTATGCCCTTGCCATACCCTATATAGCGTTCTTGATTCTTAAATCTTTCTGTACGGTATAGCGGAGGTTCTCGAATGATATTTTGCAAGTCTCTCTATTTAATAAACTGAGTTAATTGGTTCTCGTCCTTCAAGCACTTCAATAATGTTTCGTGCTGCCATTTGACTCATTTTTTTCTCTGGTTTCTGATGTGGCACTTCCTAAGTGGGGCAGTAACACAACATTGTCCATTTCAAGCAGTTCTGGATGAATTTCTGGTTCGTTTTCGTACACATCCAGACCAGCGCCCCATATTTCATTATTTTTAAGAGCATTGACTAGGGCATTTTCATCTATAACAGGGCCTCGTGACGTGTTTATAATCACTGATGAAAACTTCATTTTCTTAAAGGCCTCTTCATCAATCAAATGGTGTGTCTCTTCTGTTAAAGGACAGTGCAAGGAAATAAAATCACTCTGTGCGTAGAGCTGATCCAGTTCCACATATGTGGCATTGAACCTTTTCTCAAAGTCCAGGTTCCGAGACCTGTTATGGTAGAGAATTCTCATATGGTAGCCCCTTGCCTTTTCAGCAAAGCGCTGACCAATTCTTCCAGCCCCTATAATACCAATTGTTTTTCATAAACATCTTGACCAAGAAGTAATTTGTGAGAAAACCGCTTCCACTTGCCTTCGCGCACATACCTATCAGCTTCAAGTATTCTCCTTGAGACTGCAAACAAAAGGGCCCATGCGGTTTCTGCCGTTGAGTCCGACAAGACATCAGGTGTGTTCGACATAGCCACACCAAATTTCTTGGCAGGCTCTACATGAAAGTTGTTAAATCCAACAGCGTAGTTTGCAAATATCTTAACATTTGGTGCTGCTCTCATAATTTCTTCATCGATAACATCACTAAGTGCTGTTAATACAGCATCATACTTTGGAAATTCTGCTAACATTTCTTCCCTTGTCATGGGTATATCTTCCCTGTTAACAACAACCTCGTATTTTTGCTGAAGCATTTCTATTCCACTTTCCGGAATATCTCTTGTAACCAAAACACGTTTCATATCGAATCCCCCTTCATATCTGTCTTAAGATTCATCATCTATTTCCATTTTAACAGAGGATCGACATTTCATGTATTACAAACGTTTGACATCATGAAGTTTGTGTCAGTCCTTTTTTTATATACCGCTTTGAAAAATAGAAAATCATAATAAAGAGAATCAATATATAAAGACTGTACTGTCCAATATCAAACCACGACGCAGTTCTTTGAAGAATTTTTCATACCCCAGATAACTCCAGTAAAATGGGGACCAGTAAAGGGTAAACTTCCAGTTTGCTGGCACAAGCACCGCCCCCAAAATTGATACAGCGATCGGCAAAAATAGAAACTTCATATTGGCAAGCCCCATAACTTGATTGCTGCTTAAAACACCAATTAAAAAGCCTAAAAGAATGAGAATTGTTAGGTTGACAAAACTAAAAGCAATTGTCTGAGCCAAGTTAACATCGCCGTAACCAACAATAAATAATATCCCAATAATTTGGATCATAGCTATTAGGGCCCCCAATATGCTTTTACCGGCAAAAAACTCTACTTGTCGAACAGGACTGACATGAATGGCCTGAACTGTTCCTTCTTCTTTTTCTTCAATTATATTGAGTCCAATGATTCCGCCACCTAAAGCCAGGGCCATGGCAAACAGGCTGATCACTCCAATCAAAGCCACCGGCGATTCACTTTCGCCTAAGCTTGAGAATGAGTAGTCATTAAGTGTTTTCCACTTTCATAGGCCCGCACCATTTTTATGGCAAGTTCCTGAGCCCCTTCCCGTTCATCACCATAAATCAGTATCTCCAGACCATCTCCATTTGAGTCAACACCAATCACTTCATCTATGGCTGACAACCTCTTTGTAATGGCTGATTGAGAATCAAAAACTTCTACCACCCCAAACTGCCTGGCATATTCTAAAAAGTCTTCTTCTACATTCGAGTGAATGGCAAACTGCATGGTCGTTGATTCCACTGAAGGAATAAAGAAGGTCAGTCCAAAAGCCAGTATAAAGGGAGCTATCATAATATAAAGCAGTATAAACTCTCTCACACTGCTCTTAAAATCACGTTTTACAATACTCATAATCCGTTTTAACATAGAATCCACCTCCCTATACCAACTTTTTCCTGTAACGCGTATAGACCATTCCAAATAAGATCATACCCATCATAAACGAAAGACCTACTGCCTTATACACAATATCAGTTTGCCCTGTTTGGTATATGGTTTCTTTCAAAGCAAACAACAATGAATATGTGGGCATCATCCGTATCAATAGCGGTGAAAAACTTGGAAGATAATAAGATGCAAATGGCGCTGATAACAGAAGGGAGACAAAGATAATCCAGACCATGGCTTTTGACAATCTGTCAAAAAAGCTTGTTATAAAAAGACCAAGGCTGGAACCAAAAAAACTTCCAGATAGAGCGATCAATAACATTAAACCTAGATTGGCTCGCAGACCCACTGTGGTGAATGTAACAAAGTACATGGATACAAGGCCCAGAAGAAACATGATAGTTATTTTTGAAAATAAGTATTCAAAGGTTTTTCCTGGCGAAACAGCATAGGCCTCCACTGTCCCTTCTGCTTTTTCAAAAAGCATGAGGGTGGCTATAAAAAATAGCCCCATGAGAACAGGTTCCATCAGTAAAAACATGGGAAGAAGGGAGTGATTAAAAGTGACTTCATAAGTTTTTCTCATGCTTCCAATCTGTTTTATGGGCACATCTATATTTTTAGTAATTTTTTCCATAGTAATCATCCATCTCCAACCTTAATAAGGCCTTTGACTTACTGTTTTCATATCCATGAAGCACAAATTCCGCATCTGGGTCTTCAAGTGTTCCTTTTAAGACCATTCCCAAACTGGTTCTTGATTCTTTCACATTCTCCTCAAGGGCCTGTCTTGTTTTAACCATTGTGCCATTATCTTTTGATGCCAAGTCTAGTGCCATAGCATGAAGGGCCATCCCTTCGCTTTCATCAAGGATAAAGACTCTTGGCTCAAAACTTAAATTTTCAGGAATAACAAAGTTCACCAAGAGACTAAACAGGACCGCTACAAAGATTGTGATGAATAAGTACCAGTTTCTTGTTACCAGTTTTATATCTTTCTTCATCAGTGTTAAAATTCTTTTTAACATTAGTCCAGCCCCCTCCCTGTCAGTTTAATAAATATTTGTTCCAAACTGGCTTCTTGAGAATGCATGGTGTCAATTTGTCCATTTTCAATGAGCTTCTTAAGCAGGGCTTTATCCTCTTCTTTTCGCATGGACAAACTAGATTGAATCAGTTCATTTCCTTCCAGATATTCTACGCGCAGCAGTTTCTGACCATGTTTTAGCTTTAAGTCTCTTGGAGTATCCATTGCAGCAATTTTTCCTTCATTGATAAATGCCACACGGTCACAGAGCTCATCAGCAATATACATGTTATGGGTCGTCAGGAAAATGGTTGCCCCTTGGCGTCTTTTTTCGTTGATGATGTCTTTGATTCGACTGGCTGTTGTTGGATCCAGTCCTGAAGTGGGTTCATCAAGAAACCAAACCTTGGGTTTGTTAAGCATGGATCTGCAAAAACAAGGCGCTGGAGCATACCTTTTGAAAACGCAGCAGCTTTTTTGTGCATAGCATCTTCAAGCCCGACCATTTTAAGCAGTTTTTTAGGGTCTTCTGTTGGCACACTGAATAAATCTGCATAGAACTCTAGGTTTTCTAGAGCCGTTAGCTTTCTGTAGACATTGGGTTGTTCAAAGGAAACCCCATGATGTTAAAGAGCTTTGAGATTTTTTCGTACATCTTCACCATCAATGCTCGCTTGTCCGCCTTGAATATCAAGTAGGCCTGTCAAAATGTTTTGCGTGGTTGATTTTCCTGCACCGGACGGGCCTAAAAAACCAAAAATTTTCTCCTTTTTGAATGATAAAATTGACATCTTCAACAGCATACATTTCATTATTTGTATATGAGTGAAACAGATTTTTAACAAGGATCATACTGTCCCTCCTATGGAATTATGACTGACCAGTCATACATCTCGTAAAAAAATGACCACACGGTCATGTGACTATGTGGTCATGATATACTGTATTCATATATTTGTCAATTCCTTCTTGTTTTCAGTGCCTCTCTATTTATATTTTCAAAGCTTTATTCTCCCAGCCCCTATTGGCCTGAAAGCCCATCTCTAAGGCAGTCTACCATTTGATGCGTTAGATGAATAAAGTCCTTCTCTTCTTCACCAAGACTATCATGTTTTTTATAATAGTAGTCAATCGTAGAAAGGCTCATTGATTGAATGATATGATTTATAAAGTCAATCTCTATATCAGATCGAGCTCACCGCGTTCTATTGCCCCTTTTATGAGCATAGACATGAAATCACTTGACCTGGCTCCGCTTTCTTTTCATCAGTTCTTTTTTTCAAATCTTCATCATCTGTTTTTAACACAAAATTACCGATTTTCGTTAGTTTGGGGTGGTCTTTTGCAAAAACCACGCCACTGACATAAAAGGCTTTTAAAAAGTTCAAAAAAGTCCATTTCATTGATCCTTGGAATGATTTCTGAATAGTAGGCGAGTTTTTTTGTCTCCCATATATTTTAGGATATATTTAAAGATGTCTTTCTTATCTTCAAAATACTGGTAAAAACTACCCTTGGCAATCTTACTCTGTCTAACAATATTGCTTATACTTGCATTGTGATATGTCTTTTCTGCAAATTCATCAATGCAAACATCTATAATTCTTTGCTGTTTTTCCTTAGGTAAATTAAAAAAAAGTTTGATGTGGCACAACCAGCACTTCCTTCCCATATGACTGTCTGGTCACATTATAGGTGTAAAAAATGAGCGCGTCAAGGTCTAATACTTGCCCCTCACTTTAAAGCATTCAATTTTGTGATTTGTGCCTATGGCTTCAATGATGCTTTCAAGTTCTTCGATTGTGTAAGATTTGAAGGTGTTGGGCATGATTTCTCCTTCAGTTTTTACATACTGCTGAAGGATGTAATTTTTTTGCCCCCTGAACCTGATCTGCCCATAAGGGCTATATCATTTTCTGTATGCATGCCCTTTTATAACAGTGGTTCTGAACTCGTGATCAAGGCCACTGTTAATTATTATATTTACAGATTCTTTAACCTGAGATAGATCGACTCGAATTGGACCTATGGCTGAGCTGTATTTACTGAACACATGCTTAATGTCCATGGCAATGTAGTCAAGCAAGCCTTCTTCTATTAAATCATTTAACACACTTGGATTGGTTCCATTCGTGTCAAGTTTCACAGCCACTCCCATATCTTTCACAGCTTTTATGAAGCTTTAAGCCCTGGCATTAATGTTGGTTCACCTCCGGTAATAACCAGACCTTCTATAATGCCCTTTCTTTTTGGAGGTGTTGAAAGACTGTTTCAGGAAGTGTTGTTGGGTATTGATTTGGTTACCACCAAACCACCATTATGACAAAATGGGCATCTGAAATTACATCCTCCTGTAAAAACAAGGGATGCGACTTTGTTCGGATAGTCTATGAATGTCGTTTTTTGAAATCCCTTAATTTGCATGGCAACCTCCACGTCTTTCTAATTTAGGCGCTTACAAAATTACAGTTACATAGTTTGGTCATACCATATATAGAACTTTCGATTCCTAAATATCTATATATAGTATAACAAAGATTTTTGAATGATATTTTGCAAGTCGTTCAATTTGAAAAACTTATAAACACTTTAATCATAAAAAAGAGCCATTCATGTCTAGCTTACACTATGAACATAAATAGCCCTTGTTTCTAAAATTCATTGTATCATAAAGTTCATTGTATCCCACAGCATGCTATGGTTTTATTCTAACCTTTTGATTATGACACTTCAAATTCAAGTCTATCACTGAACTCAGACTGTTTTCCATCATTCCAGTTCTGAACTGGTCTGTGGTACCCTACTACCCTTGTCCAAACCTCTGTTTGTGCACCACATTCTGGACATATCGGTTCTTCACCAGCAATGTATTTGTGTGTCGGACAAATGCTAAATGTTGGAGTGATTGTGAAGTAAGGCAGTCTGTAACCACTGCTCACACCTTGAATTAGTTTTTTCAGCGTCTCTATGGATTCTATTCTCTCTGGAATAAAACCGTGGAAAACAGTTCCGCCTGTATATCGTACCTGGAGGCTATCCTGATGGTCTAGTGCATCAAAAATATCTTCTGTAAAGCCAACTGGCAGTTGAGAACTATTCGTGTAATAAGGTGACTCATCCCCTGCAACAACGATATCTGGATAGAGTTCCAGATCACGCTTTGCAAATCTATGAGCTGTTCCCTCTGCAGGACTGGCTTCTAAGTTATAAAGATGTCCCGTTTCTTCTTGGAATCGTATGAGCACTTCATTCATGAAATCTAAGACTTCTTCTGCGAACTCTTTGCCAGCAGGTGTTGTTATATCTTCTGTTCCCTTGGTAAAGTTGGCTATACATTCATTCAGACCATTTGGTCCAATTGTTGCAAAATGGTTGTGCCAGTATTCACCATTGGCTTCAAAAACATCATGTAAATAGTGCTTAGAATATGGATAAAGACCCCTATGCATATTTTCTTCAAGGATGGTACGCTTTGTTTCCAGTGAGTTCTTTGCGATTTCCATGAGTCTTTCCAATCTATCGAACAGGGCTTCAAGGTATCTGAAGTATATCTAGTCGAGCAAGGTTAATGGTCACCACCCAATGGATCCTGTTTTGGATTGCACCGAATAAACCGCCACACGACGTCTTAATTCCGTGTGTCAAGACGCAGTCTACAACACATGGACCGGACGTCTTCGGGATCAAGATCAGAATTAACGAAGTTGCTAAAATACGGAATGCCGAACTTACCTGTCATTTCCATAATTTTGTCTGTCACTTCACTATTCCAGTCCCAGTCACTTGTGATGTTATATGTCGGTATTGGGAAAGTGAAAACGCGACCACGTGCATCGCCTTCCATCATAACTTCACAAAAGGCCAGATTAATCATGTCCATTTCTTTTGGAACTCTTTATATGTGTGGTCAAACATACGCTTTCCACCAATAATGACCGGCAACTCCTTATGTGTTGAAGGCACTTCTTTATCCATTGTCACATTGAAAAATGGCGTTTGGAAACCCACACGTGTTGCAATGTTCATATTAAAAACAAAAGTCTGCATGATTTGCTTAACTTTCTTGTAGTCTAAATTGTCAAAGTGAACAAAGGGTGCAAGGAGGGTGTCAAAATTTGATACCGCTTGTGCCCCTGCGGCTTCTCCTTGTAATGTATATATGAAATTAACCAACTGCATAAGGGCTGCTTCAAAATGTTTTGCTGGTGAAGACTCTACCTTACCGGAAACCCCTGCAAAACCATTCATAAGTAGATCTTCAAGGCTCCAGCCACAGCAGTATGTCGATAATAGACCCAGGTCATGTATGTGCATATCACCATTTTCATGGCTTTCACGTATGCTTTCATCATAAACTGTGTTTAGCCAAAATGTCTTTGTTGCCTTGGCAATAACATGATTGTTTAAGCCTTGAAGGCTGTATGACATATTGGAGTTTTCACGAACTGTCCAGTCGCTCTGTCCTATGTATTCATCAAAGATACCCATGATATCCATGGCTGTCTTCTTGGTTTCACGCATTCGTTTATGCTCATAGCGGTACTTTATGTATTTCTTAGCTGTTTCGTATTCCCCCATTTTCATGAGGACAACTTCAACCCCGTCTTGAATATCTTCCACTTTTGGAGTGATATGATTGTTGCAAACTTCAGTCAAATTGTCGATGGTGTAGTCTGTTGCAACCTCCGCGAGTTTTCTTAAATTCTTTCTGGATTTGCTGTCGTGTGTTGCCACGAGCGCTTTGAAAATTGCATCTTCAACCTTCATTCGATCGAAGTCAACCACTGCGCCATTTCGTTTTTCCACTTTACCAAGCATTATGATCCTCCCCACAATATATGGTATGTATAAAGATTCAATACACAACATATAGATCTAAAAGCACTAAAAAATCCACCCACTCTCACCGAGTAGGTGTTCATAAATGCTTTTTCTTTTATTCTCACCTAATATTTTAGCAAATCGAAAATTTATAAACAAGGCAAGAGACAGAATTAAAATCGGTTTTAAGAGTTCTTATGAAATTAAAAAAAATATGGTATTTTGTGTTTTTTTCTTAGTGACCTTATCCTCACTGGATTTCATGACCGTTCGACATTTTTCGACGATTCCTGCAAAAAGTTTGGTTTGTGTTGTTTCTACAAGGTATATAGTCCCTATCAATTTTTTTCAAACAATATACCGTATTTTTACACAAGTCAATCTTTAGAAAAATTTTAAATTTCAATTTTATTTTCAATTTTAAAGATGAGTTTTACATAGCCGTCTAATACTTCTCTTTGTCCTAATATAATAAAAAACCGCTTAAGCCATGTACCCTAAGCACACGTTTAAGCGGTTTCCATCTGTTTAATGATTCAGTGCCTGTATAAAATGATTGAGACTTTCCTTACACAGACAAGTATTTCTTAACTTTTTCGGCCACCTGCTCTGCCTCAAACCCAAAATGCTTCATGAGGTCATCACCAGGTGCAGACTCGCCAAATCGGTCAAGTCCAATGTTGAGTCCATCAAGACCTGTGTATTTTTCCCAGCCCATAGTTATACCCGCTTCAACAGAAACTCTTGTCCTTATAGCGCTTGGCAAGACATCTTCCTTGTACTGGTCTGTTTGGGCATCAAAGAGCTCTTGGCAAAGCATACTAACCACACGAGCATCAATTCCAGAGCCTTTAAGAAGTTTTGCTGCATTCACTGCCACAGGTACTTCTGAACCACTTGCCATGAGTATGACTTCTGGGTGGTCTCCATCCTCCTTGAGAAGGACATAAGCGCCATGGTGCGATCCCTTGTGGACACCTTCTTGTGGTGGAAGTGCCTGTCGTGTAAGAACAATAGCCGATGGACCTTCAGTGTGCTTAAGAGCTTCAATCCAAGCCACTGCTGTTCTTTAGGATCACCAGGCGAAAACATAAAGATTCGAATGCCCTAAGCATCATGACATGTTCAATAGGTTGATGGGTTGGGCCATCTTCTCCAACGCCTATACTGTCATGGGTAAAGACATGGATAACAGGTTGTCCCATAAGGGCTGCAAGCCTTAATGAAGGCTTCATATAGTCTGAAAACACTAGGAATGTTGAGCCAAATGCCCTCAGTCCGCCATGTAGGGATAAACCATTCATAATGGCTGCCATAGCATGTTCTCTAACACCGAAAAATATATTTGAACCTTCCGGTGTATCCCAATCAAAATCACCACAATCCTTTAAATAGGTTTTTGTAGAAGCATTAAGGTCTGCAGACCCACCTACGAGATTTGGCACATATTTTTTAACAATATTGATCATGCGTCCACCACTTGCTCTTGTGGCCTCTTTTTCTGAGAATGAGCTCCAAAGATTAGGATGTTCAAGCAGTTCTTTAGGCATTTCATATTCATGCCAAGTTTCCCATTTTTGCTTCATATCTGGATAAGCTTCAAAATAGGATTCTAGGTTTTCTTCCCACATAAATCGCTCAATTTCACGCTTATCAATGATGGATTTGAGATGTTCGTTGACATCATCTGGTATCACGAAAGATCCATCTGGATCCCAACCCATGAGTTCCTTTGTTAATCTTAATTCATCTTCCCCAGTGGCGAACCATGAACACCTGATGTTCCAGCCTTATTTGGACTGCCATATCCAATAACAGTTTTTACCTTTATGAGGGTGGGTTTTGTCGTATCGATTCTTGCCTTTTCTATTGCACTTGATATGCTCTCCAGGTCATTTCCATCACGGACACTGACCACATCCCATCCATAGGCTTCAAATCGTTTACCCACATCTTCAGTGAAAGACTTATCTGTTCCACCATCAATTGTAATATTATTATCATCATAGAGCACAATAAGCTTGCCAAGTTTTAAATGACCCGCAAGAGAACACGCTTCACTTGCAACCCCTTCCATAAGGTCTCCATCCCCCGCAATAACATAAGTATAATGGTCAATCACGCGGTGACCGGTTTTATTGAAATTTGCGGCCAGGTGTCTTTCTGCTATGGCCATACCAACTGCATTTGAGATGCCTTGTCCCAGAGGTCCTGTTGTCGTTTCTACACCTACGGTCATACCATACTCGGGATGTCCTGGTGTCATTGATCCCATTTGTCTAAAGTTTTCAACTCATCCATAGACAAATCATAACCAAATAGATGGAGCAAGGTATAAATCAACATGGACCCATGTCCAGCCGAAAGCACAAACCTGTCTCTATTATCCCATGAGGGATCGGTCGCACTCCCTCTTAAATAGTCCTTCCATAGGACATATGCCATTGGCGCTGCACCCATTGGCAATCCAGGATGTCCAGAATTGGCTTTTGAACGCCATCCGCAGCGAGTAGCCTTATTGTTTCAACGGTTTTTTGATCTATAGATTTCATTTGCCACCTCCAAGGTCTTTTCTTCTAGTATAATGCGGACAGAAACGTCCTCATGTGGCAAATATACCCTTACAGAGCGTCATATAACACATAAGAAGGAATCCATGATGGTTGATTTCCATAATTTTGGGCATATATTACATATCACCACTGTATCATTCAAAAAAGGATGTGATTTTATGAGACTATATGAAGCTATACAACTTGCTCTCAACGCCCATGACAAGCAAATCCGAAAGCTGGACGGAGATATTTACGCCGCACATCCCATTGAAGTCGGTATGATGCTTCTTGCCATGAATGCAGATGAAGACGTTGTCATTGCAGGTATTTTACATGATACGATTTGAGGACACTTATGTCACTCTTTCCGATATAAAAGATCAATTTGGAAACAGGGTCGCTGAACTTGTTAAAGAATGCTCAGAACCGATAAATCAAGGCCATGGTCTGAACGAAAACAAATATATGCTTGACTTTGTCAAAAATGATGCTGATTTTGACATGAAGATGATAATACTTGCTGATAAACTCAGCAACATAAGAAGCATTTACAGAAATCTAGAAACCATGGGAGACAAGCTTTGGGACTGCTTCAATGCAGGCTATGAAGATCAAAAGTGGTACAACACTGAAATGTGTAAAAATCTCGATGACCTTTCTCACATTACTATGCATGAAGAGTATTGCCGTTATGTAAAATTAGTCTTTGGAAAATGATTAAAAATAAACCTTGATCTCTTGCAAAAGTAAGGGCTTCAGTCCTTCGTCCAACCCCAAGTTTTCCATAAATGTTGTTAAGGTGCCATTTTGTAGTTCCAACACTGATAAAGAGTTTTTCAGAAATAGATTTGTTGCTTAGACCGTCATTTAGGAGGGCTAAGACCTCAAATTCCCTGCTGGTCAAGTCAAACGCATTGCTTTCCCACTGGTCTTTTACTGTTTTAATTTCCAGGCCCATCTCGTTTAGGCTATTCATTTGATTTTGTTTTAAATGCTTTTTGTATTTTTTTTGTGAGATCCATATACATGTTTTAAAATAGTAAACGCTATGACAATCTATACTCAGGGCCACTGCCTCATTGAAATAGGGCAGGGCCTTTTCCGTTGCACCGCTTGCATCATACCACATAGCAAGCAAAAGATTTAAAAAGTATACAATCAGATTTAAGTCCCTTGTACTTATATTGCTCCAGCTTTTTTTCAATAACGAGCGGACTGGCCAGTCTCGAGTGTTCTTTTAATGTCAATTCTGTCATGATTTGAATTAGGTAAATACAACTGTTCTCTTTTTGCATTTCACAACATATTTCGAGGGCTTCTACATCTTTTTGCTGAGGTTTCTTATTGTAGTGAAGAGCATACCTTGCTTGTTTTGATGGTACATAAGCTGTATCCACATATCACCTAGAGGCTTGGTTGAAGTTACATATTTTCTCAGCATGTGGACGATCTCATTTTCCCGCCCTTGCTGTAAATAAGCTTCAAATAGCCAATTAACAATAAAACCATACATATGGACAAACTCCAAATTGTAGGCTTTAACGAGTGCATTTTCAAGCAGGCTTGTGGCCAGGGTTGTTTTCCCTGTCAAAATATAGGCCGCACCTAACACGGACTCAACGATAAATAAATATTGATTGCTTTGACCATGCACAGATCCTGACTTGTTTATAAACTCAGAACAATTCCATATAACCTGATGGTGGTCTCCCCTAGTGTTGAGGAGTATATTATAGTTTAGCGTAGCAAGTGTGGCTTTGAATCTCATTTTCTTCTGTGAAAAATCATCAATTGCCTTGTGGTAGGCTGTTTGCGACCTTGCAAAGTCAGGTAGGGCCGAAAGCACAATGTGCATAAAACATATATATGTGACCTGATATAGCCCTGTCTGTTTTTTCATCAATCAATCCAATACCTTTTTGAGCAACTTCCACTCTTTTCTTTTATGGTTTTTGTCACCATAGAAATACACATGACAGCTTGTTTGAGTACGGCTTCATCAGATGACTCAATTCCAATCACTTGAGCTTTTAGGAGCATGCTATTCACCTTATCATTATCCCCTGCATAGTAGGCAACAAGGCCTATAATCAAGCATATTTTAGCACTTGGTAGACACGTATCTGGTATTTGATCAATCAGTTTATAAAGTCTCTGCCTCTCATAAGAATCTATAAGTGCTGAAATTCAGATATTATAAATTCCACTGCCCTATCATAAGTTTTTCCCTCTATCAACTTGTCTAACTGATATATTTTTTCCCCATTCTTCATACATTTCCTCCCCCAATTTGTTCTAACTTAATATATATCATATCATCTTTGGTAATTAAAGTTACTCACCAAAATGGGTATTTGTGTATTTGAATCAGCATGTAACATTGACTATATAGACCTAAAATCTTAATCCTTATAGTACAAAAACTTTACTTTATTAAACATGACTAATTTCCTATAATATGTTATTGTTGGGCTAACGGCTATATTATTATAATCATTACACATACTGTAAATGGAGGGTTTTATGTTCGGGAAATTCGTCAGGAATAAGAACTGCGCAGAAGTTGATAAGGTGCTTAGCCATGTTCAAAAAAAAGGCCAGCGGTGTTGAATCTATACCACCAACAGGCTTAAAGGTTAAAAAACATGAAAATATATTGGAACTGTTTGAAAAATTTCTAGAAAATGATGAAAAAACAGCAGGCTATCTTGAAGACTTACTGACACAGAGTTCCAACCTGAGTGATTTCGATGTTCAGATGTCTCATATTGCTAAGGAACTTCGCAAGTTCGCTGAAAGCCTTGCTCTTGCCAGCGAGTCAAATATGGCAATGGTTGAGCAAACAACGGCTAGTATGTCTGAGGTGGAAACATCGGTTCTGACACAAGCACGTACAATGGAAGAGTTGAGCTCGCAATCTAACGAACTCATCGAAGTCAACAAGCAAAGTATGAAAGAGCTGAACAATATCAACAACTTAAAAGACACCGTAATGGACAATGCCAGAGACTTATCTGCTAAAATCAGTGAACTTGAAGATATCTCCTTAGAAGTTGATCAAATTGTACAAGGGGTCGCGGGAATTGCTGATCAAACAAATCTACTGGCCCTGAATGCCAGCATTGAAGCCGCTAGAGCTGGAGAACATGGGCGTGGATTCGCCGTTGTCGCAGAGGAAATTAGAAAACTTGCAGAAGACACCAAATCAAAGCTGGACAACATGAATGCTTTTATGGGCAATATTCGACAAACAACCCAAGCCAGTCGAAATGGTGTGGATCATACCCTGACATCCTCCGAAGAAATGTCCGGCAAGCTGGAAGCTGTGAGCATCTCCTTTGAAAGCAATGTGAACAATTTAGAAAAGACGGTTGAATACATAAACGATCTAACCGGGCTAAGTCAACAGATCAGTGGAACGACAAGTGAGATTTCATCTGCCATGCAAACAGCAGCTGAATCCTCTGAAGACATTTCAGCGATGGCTCAGAAAATTAGTGTTGATGCTGAGACAGCCTTTAAAGCCGCTGGTCAGATCTCAGAAATCGATGACGAAATTTCCAAAGTGGTAAAAGGTCTCACAACCACTGTAAATAGAGGTGTAAACCGCATCAGTAATAGCAAGTTTGAAGCCCATGTCAATGGTGCGTTAGACAGCCACAAGAAATGGATGGATCGCCTTCATGAAATGACCACGCGCATGCAATCTATGCCCATTCAAGCAGATGGTCACAAATGTCGTTTTGGTCACTTCTACCACTCCATTGAAGTCCACCACCCTTTAATAAAAGAGGACTGGGCGGCTATTAACGAACGCCACAACGCCCTTCACCAGAAAGCACATATAGTGCTTGAGGCCATTGAAGAGGGCAATGAGACGAAGGCTCGAAAGGCTTATGACGAGGCCAATGATTTATCTAGACAACTTCTTGAAATCTTTGAAGGTATATTAAAACAGGTGGAAAACCTATCATCCAGTGGAGAACAATTGTTTAGCCTCAATGACCACACCACAAATCTGGTACAAATAAAAATTTCATAACACAATTACAAAGAGCATAGATCTTAACCCATAGGGAAGAGATTTATGTTTTTTTTATGTTTTTGAGCGTACTGGGGTACGTGATTAAACCAGAAAAACACGAGCGAGGCAGGATAAAGGAATTTAATGCAGTCTGAGAACCTAACTTTAGTTAGGTTTCAACCCCCATCCCATCTGATAACCTTTTATCAAGTCGTTAATGTGTCGATGAGGGGACGTAATCAGGCAGGTGTATTCTTAAGGAGGAGAGAGCATTGAGAAAATTTATTTCAATTATTATAGTTATGACGCTTGTGACTATGTCACTGGTGGGTTGTGGCTCTACTCAAGATCCGCAGGTAGAGACGAGTGATACCTCAACTGAAACAAGCAGTGAACAGAATGAGGCAAGTGACCAAAATGAGACCACATCTGAAGATACAATGACAGAAGTGGACCAAACCTTAGTGTGGAATATTGGTTCTGAACCAAAAACAATTGACCCGGGCTTAAATGCTGCTTCTGACGGTGGGGATGTTATTAATAATATGTTTGAGGGACTTATGCGAGAAGTGGATGGCAAGCTTGAACCTGCTATGGCAGAGTCTTACACGATTAGCGATGACAAGCTAGTTTATACCTTTACTTTACGAGATGGCCTTAAGTGGTCCGATGGGGAGTCCCTAACGGCTTATGATTTTGAATATGCGTGGAATCGTGTTCTTGACCCGGCCACAGCTTCTGAGTACATGTTCATTTTTCTGAGGCCAATGTTGACACCTTCAGAGCTATAGACGAAGAAACTTTTGAAGTTACACTAAAGGCTCCTACGCCTTACTTTCTTGGTTTAACTGCCTTCTATACATTCTTCCCAGTTAAAGAATCTGCAGTTGTTCAAGGACCAGATGGCGGATGGGCAGTTGATCCTGAAATTTCAGTTGTAAATGGACCATTCATGTTAAAAGAGTATAACAATGCCGATCGTATTGTTCTAGAAAAAAATCCAAACTACTGGAGAGCAGATGATGTCAACATTGAACGAATTGAAGGCTTAATGATTGTTGATGAAGCCACAGCACTAACAGGCTATGAATCTGGTCAAATTCATGTCATTGACTCCATGCCAAATGCTGAAATTCCAAGACTTCTAGCTGAAGATCCAAGTTTTATGATTATGCCTCAGGATGGCGTTTACTACTATTCGTTTAACACAACAGTAAAACCTATGGATAATCTTAAAGTTCGTCGTGCTCTTTCATTAGCAATAGATAGAAATGCTATTGTCGAGACCGTAACCAAAGGGGGGCAAATACCAGCAACAACAATGGTTTCCCAGTCTTCAAGAGATAACAATGGAAATGTTTTTGCCATAGAAGCTGGGAATTCAGGTATTCCAGTTGACGGTTCTGGTGTAGATGAGGCACAAAAGCTATTAAATGAAGCAGGATACCCGAATGGTGAAGGTTTCCCTGTTCTAGAAATCATGTATAACACTTCTGAAGGCCATAAGGTCATCGCAGAATCCATTCAAGAAATGTGGAAGCAAAACTTAGGCATTGAAGTGACACTTACTAATCAAGAGTTTGCAGTTTTCCAAGATACTCGTACCCAAGGTAATTTTCAGATTGCTAGAGGTGGGTGGCTAGGTGACTATTCTGATCCAATGACTTATCTGGGGATGTTTTTATCAAACTCTCCTATGAACTACTCCAATTGGTACTCAGATGAATATGATGCACTTATTGAAGACGCGAAAACACAACCACCAGCTGAAAGATTTGAATCACTATATAAAGCGCATGAAATGGTTATGAATGATGCAGCATACCTTCCGATTTATTACTATACAGATCCAATAATGGTTTCTAATAAGGTAAATAATTGGGAGCGAAACTCACGTAGTACATGGTTCTTCGGTTTTGCCGAAATCGTGTCTGAATAAAGCAACACGTGTAGACGATTAATCCCCTCTACACATGCTATAAGGCCTCAGCTTATACGCCTGTAAGCTGAGGTTTTTTATGTACAAATTATAGGCTATTCAAACAGGCACCAATTTTCTTCATTTCTCAACAAATCCCTAACCATGGATAGGGGGCATGTTATTTCATTTAATATAAGATGCCTCATGAGGAGCATATGATCAAGACTGAAATCTGACCCGAGATATTCATATGACTAATAGGACTGACTGCTCTTCCATGTGTCGCAAATGGTTTAATGAGAGAAAGTGATTTATGAGGTGTAAAATGAAAGTAGTAAAATATTTGGCAAAGTCTTTTGTAATGATTGCAGGATTTATTATCCTCGTCATTTTAATTCTTCAAGTTGTAACCATGCTTACAGCAAAAACGCCACCCATTGTGGACAAGGATGGCGACACACTTGAAAACAGTGTTTCAACACTTGTTGAGCTTGAACTCAATGGTCGAAAGCAATGGATTACCATAAGAGGGAAGAATGCAGAAAACCCCGTGATCCTCTTCCTAGCCGGAGGTCCAGGTGGGTCACAACTTGCAGCAACACGCCGTCTTCTTAGAGATCTGGAAGACGATTTTGTGGTGGTCAATTGGGACCAACCTGGCGCTGCAAAGTCATATAATTCTAGAATGATTCAGGATTTGACACCTGGTGATTACTTAAAAGACGGTCGTGCATTAACACAGTTTTTAAAGCAACAACTCAACAAGGATCAAATTTATATGGTTGGTGAATCCTGGGGAAGTTTTCTTGGAATTATGATGGCTAACGCTTCTCCAGAAGATTATGCGGCCCTTATAACCACTGGACAAATGGTTGATTTTGATGCCACTGAAGTCCGTAATTATGAAACAGCCCTTTCCTATGCAAAAGAAAATGACACGGATCTCTTTAAAACCCTTAAAGAACAAGGACCTCCACCTTATCATGGAAAAGACATGATTTGGAAGGCGTCAAAATCACTCATGACACTAACAAAAATCATGTCAAACAATCCCGACATCCATGGACCTGGATATGATACAGTCACTGATGTCATGGGAACAGAGTATACCCTATTTGATAAGGTCAACTATTTTCGAGGCATGATTGACTCGTTTAATACAGTCTATCCTCAGCTCTATGACTATGATGTAAGAACCATGTATCCAGAGCTTAAAATACCAGTTGTATTTGTCGTGGGGAAACATGATTTAAATGCCCCTCAAGACTTTTCAAAAGACTACTTTGAAAAACTTAAAGCCCCAGAAAAAGAGTATATTGTTTTTGAGCATTCTGGTCACAGCCCCTGGGTTGATGAATCTATGCGTTTTATGGAGCTTATTCGCGATGTGGCTGACCATTTTCCCGCTAAATGACCTAAGTTAAGTAGAACGTAAGGAGATTACAATTACAATAAAGCCCTAACTCGAGTTAGGGCTTTATTTGAGCTTATTATTTAATATTCCTTTTTTCTTTGGCTATTACAATAGCTTCATATCGACTTTTTACATTCATTTTTCCATATAGATTATTCAAATGCCACTTTACTGTTCCAACGCTTATATAAAGCTTCATAGCCACATCTTTATTGCTCATTCCTTCGCTTATCAAAGACAAAACATCCAGTTCGCGTTCCGTTAGATCATACGGGTTGGAGATGCCTTTATTAATTAAGTCTCCATTGAACGCCGGGTATAACTCGTCCACATCGGTCGCCACTTTTTCGGGTATATACTTTATATACTTTCTTATGAGTGTCTTATACTTAATCAACAAAACACATTTCCTATGTCCAAGCATTTTTCAAGCAACTCTAAACAGTAGGCTTTAGCTTCATCAATAAAACCATTTGCATCATACCATTTTAAAAACAAAGCACTGCATTTGGCAGACTCCAGTTTTAACTCCATATAATTTGAACGTTCATACTTTTTTCTTAAATCATCAATTTTGAATAGGTCCGATAAGTTTAGCAATTTTAACTCCAGCGCCAACTCCAAATAATTTATCATGCCACTGTCGTTAGCATATGAACACGCAATTTCAAAAGCCTCAATGTCAGATTTCTCAGGTATCTTATCGTATTTTAGGGCTAAGTATATATCGGTATAGTGGATAAATAGACTAATATTCTCGTCATTGAGTTGCGATACTGCTTGTGTAAAAGTCTCGACATGTTTCATGATTTCGTCATTTGAATGCATTATAATAAGACATTCAAACAACTCATAGAATGGATAGGCATACATATGAACCAGTTCTAATTTGTAAATGTCTCTCATGGCTGATTCCAATGTCTTTTTTGCAATTGCCACTTTACCAATATTTTTATAGGCAGCTCCGAGGACCATCTCTACCATACAATTGTATTTGTTTGAAGTTTTCAAAAATAGTTCCTTTTTCATTAAGAAACTGCCTGGATTCTCTTATGACTTTTTTTATGTTTGCCTTTTCAAATTATTAAAAATGGCGTAGTTTGTAAATGTCATTGTTTCTAGAAAATAAGCCTTGCTTTGTCCAAATTTTTTCACGGCATATTTATATTCTATTTCTGCCTTTATATAATCACATGCCGTAGTCAATAATTGTGCATAAACAAGATGGGCATAGGCTAAAATCATTGCACTCGTATCTGAATCCACCCTTTCAAGAGCTTTTTTTAACAAGATCGATTCTTAGCCCAACATCTTGCGATGTGCTGCTTATTGCCTTTATTGCGTAATAGAACACTTCTTCATCACTTGATTGGAAATTTTCCACAATGACTTTTTCAATCATCAAAATTAGTCCTCTATTATTCCCACAAGCAAAGGAAAGAGCTGCATAGATTAATACTGACATATTTGATGTGAAATAGCCCTCTGGTATATTGTTTAACATTTTGAATGTCTTGAACAAATTATGATTTGATAAAACCTCCACCATATCCGCTTCTATATAGGCCACAGCTTCGCTGTATTTTTCATTTTGAAATCATATCCTCTAGCCTTTTAAGCGTCATTTTATCTCCACCCTTCTCAAAACACTGACCAGTGGGGTGTCCTTATTTTCTCTGACTCAAGGGATGATCCTCATTTAACTGAAGTAAGTCCCATAGATTTCCGTATAAATCCTTGAAAACAGCAACCATTCCATATTCGGCACGCTTGGGTTCTCTTACAAATTCGACCCCCTTTGTCACCATGTCATTGTAGTCCCTCCAGAAGTCATCTGTGTTTAGAAAGAGGAATACTCTGCCCCTGTTTGATTGCCAATGGTCTTTTCTTGTTCTGGCTTCGATGCTTTTGCAAGTAAAATTGTTGTCCCACTTGATCCAGGAGGGGCAACCACAACCCACCTTTTGTCTTGTTCTGGTTGATAGGTGTCTTCAATTAACTCGAAGTTCAGTGTTTTTGTGTAGAACTCAATGGCCTCATCATAATCCTTTACCACCAAGGCAATGTGTACAATTGATTGTTTCATTTTATCCCCTCGTCTATCTTTTCCCATTCCTCATAAAGCATGGCATACATATATGAATCATGCCAATTGGGCTGACCACTCTCATCTTTTGAGAAATAGGCGATTTTTTTTAAAGGCGCCTTCTCTTCTAAAACCATTGTTCTCAAGCAATTTCCATGAGGCTACGTTTTGTGTGTTACACATTGCGATCACCCTATGGACATTTTTCTCCATAAAGAGTTCATTTAATAATAGCTGGACAGCTTCACTGGCATAGCCTTTCTTCCAGTAATTTTCCCCTAGAACATATCCAATCATCCAAGTCTTGTAATCCTTAGGACCAAACGGAGCCATATATAAATTTCCAATCACTTTTCCAAGTGATTTTTCCTCAATAGCATAAAAAGCATCACTTTTTGATCTATCGCGTGCACATTCTAAACTTTCCTCTTTGGTGTGTACAGAATAGGGTTCATACTTAACAACGTCCGGGTTTGACAAGTATTCATGGAGATCTTGCCAGTCTGATTCTTTAAATGGTCGCAGCTTTATTTCTTTTCACCCTTTTTGCCTCCTTTTTACCATTACGAAATTACGTCCCTTGCATAAGTCTCAATATATAAAAATCATTAAACACCCAATTGTTCTCCTCTTGTTTTACAAGTGTGTATTTGAATGTTTTGAAATCAAGACAACCCCCATACGGACCTAGCGCTTCAACGGACACAGTCAAAAATCACTGAAGTGTCTGTCAATACAGTCATTTAACATCTATGCATTTATAATAACTTCTGTTTTCTATAATGATTTCCTGCTCATAATCTAGGGACATTTCACGGATTTCATACCAAGAATAGATTTTATAGGCTTGTAAATACTTATTTTTAGCATCTCTCAGCTTGATTGCTCCTTAATTAAATGCATCTTTAGACCAGCTCTTCATAGAATACAGTTTATGCACTAAAAAACAACCTAACTTTGGTTAGGGGGCAACTCATCAACTTTTTCTCGATATTGGTTTGAGCATATTAAATATCAAAGTAAGTACAGAGCAATATTATAAGTACAGAGCAATCTGCGATTGCTTCTGTCGCGTTGCGCGACAGATAGTTAAAATCAAAAGCCCAAGGACTTGAGAGTGAACTCTCAGATCCTTTTTAGTAACTATATTCTTCTTTATTACTTTTACTACTCTTTAAAGAAATACAGAGCAATCTGCGATTGCTTCTGTCGCCTTGCGCGACAGATAGTTAAAAATCAAAAGCCCAGGGACTTGAGAGTGAACTCTCAGATCCCTGGGCTTTTTGATTTTAACTGCATTTCTTTTGCTTTTTCGCGTAAAAAAAAAAAGATGTTTTCTTTTTCGGTCAGAAACATCTGTAAGGGGCTTGAATATGATAAAGGGGAATAAATAATCTGTTTCAAGCTTGTATAATACTTTTGCAACACTCAACATGCATATAGTACCACCAGACAATAATCATTACAATTACAAAAGTATGAACCTTAGATTAAGGTTCTGTTATATATTTAACTCTTTTTAACAATTCCCAATTTTCTTCTAAAAGAAATTTTTTTAAGTATTTGCTTAAGCCCTCGTATTAGTGATATTGACATGGTTATTATCATTCATCTTATTCGGCGAACCACTGTTTATATACACCACACACATGGCTTAGTTCTTCTTCATTTATGATGTAGGGAAACATGCCATATATATAATTAATAAATGGTCGACTGTGAATGCCGTGATTAAGTGCATACTGGGAAAAACCCTTTAAATCCTTATTGTCATAGACCTCTAGGCATAAACAACCACCCATTATACGAACCTCTTTGACTTTGTCTGATTTAAAATCTTTAAAAGCTTCTTTCAACTGAGATTCTATGCTTTCAATTTTTTGCATATAGTTCTCTCGCTCAAATATCTCTATGGACTTAAGAGCCACTGTACAGGCTAAGGGGTTGCCCATAAATGTTGGTCCATGCATAAAGGCATGCTCTGGCTTATCTGAATAAAACCCGTCAAAAACTTTGTCACTTGCAATCGTTACAGCATGTCCTATATATCCTGCTGTCAATGCCTTGCCCAGCACTAAAATATCAGGACATACCACATCGCTGACAAATCGGTGGCCTGTTCTGCCAAACCCTGTTGCCACCTCATCAAAAATTAAGAGTACGTCGTATTTTGAGCATATCGCCTTAGCGTCTTCTAAAAAGCAATGTCGTACATACGCATGCCACCAGCGCCTTGTAGGAGGGGCTCAACTATAAAGGCTGCAATTTCAGCATGCTTTTCCACTAAGAGGGCTTCAAGGGCCTCGCTTTCAGGCGGAATATGGTATATTCCCTCTTTTTCAGGAAAAGCCAAATGATAGTCCTCATCGTCCCCAACAGCCATAGTTTTAAATGTATCACCATGATAGGCATATTCAAGGGCAGCAAACCCTTTTTTAGAGGCCTGACCCTTATTGAAGTAATACTGAACCGCCATTTTTAGAGCCACTTCCACACCAATACTGCCTGAATCTGAATAGAAACAGTGGTTGAGTGAACTTGGAAGCATTTCAACAAGTTTTTTGGACAATTTTATAACGGGATCGTGATTGAGTCCACCTAGCATAACGTGGGCAAATTTATCGACCTGTGCTTTTAAGGCTTCATTAATTTCCTCGTTATTATACCCATGTATCACACTCCACCATGAAGTGGTTGTATCAATAAGCTTTCCATTTTCCGTGTGAAGATAAACGCCCTTTGCGCCTGTGATTTTTATGGGGGGTGCCATTGTTTTCATTTGTGTGTATGGGTACCAGATCATAAGTATCTCCTGACTCTCTTATCTTTTGCGACCTCTGCCTTCAGAATTAAGGCTATTCCATCCATAATATAAATGTCTTATCATGACTATGATACATTTAAGATTACAAATCGTCAACCAATTCTAATAATCAGGTTAACAATCGCTTCTTATATTCATTCTTTCGGATTTATACATTCTTATTCCAGTCATAGGCCTAAAAATTCATTTCTATAACACAAGAGCTGTGGCCTTCTAATAAATCAAAACAGGCACCGATCAATAGATCAGCACCTGCCTTGATTGACTTTATATGACCATTTGAGAGAGAATGGTATTTACTTAATGTGTAAAAACTACTTTAAGGTCCGAATATACTTTCTACATTCAAGGACTTTAGATGGAGAAACCGATATTTCATCAATGCCCCACTCCATGAGCTTTTGAATCATCCTTGGGTCTGATGCAGCATTTCCACACATACCAACCCATGTGTCCGTTTTCTTCCCGGTCTTCACCACTTTTTCAATCAGGCTTAGAACCGCAGGATGCATAGGATCATATAGGTGGGCAATTAGGCTGTTCTGTCTGTCAACAGCCAGGGTATATTGGGTTAAATCATTTGTACCAATACTGAAAAAGTCCACGTGCTCCGCAAAATCATCAACTAGGATCGCAGCTGCTGGAATCTCTATCATAATTCCCAGTGGCACAGATGCGTCATAGGCTATACCTTCCTGGTCCAGCTCATTCATAACTTCTTGAACAAGTCCTTTGGCTTCAAGGAACTCTTCCACTGAAGAAATCATTGGGAACATAATCTTTGCTTTACCATGAACTGCAGCCTGTAGGATGGCAGAAATTTGTGTTTTGAAAAAATCCTTTTCCTTTAGGCAATACCTAATGGCTCTGTAGCCAAGGAAGGGGTTGGCCTCTGTTTCAATGCCCAAGTAATCCACTTCCTTGTCGCCACCTATATCCATGGTTCTAAAAATAATGGTTTTACCATCTAGCCCTACAAGGATCTCCTTGTAAATTTCAATCTGTTCTTGTAAATTGGGTGCAGATGTCCTATTCATATAGATGAATTCAGTTCTAAAAAGACCCACACCTTCAGCATCATTTTCTAAGACCGAAATCAAATCAGATGGTCCTGCAATATTGGCAGCTATTTCCACCAATTGACCAGATTGCGTCTGAGATTTTAAGCCTATAAACCGCTTCAATTCGTTCTTTTCTTCCTGATAAGCTATCTGCATCTTCTTGTATTTGTCAAGAACAGCTTCATCTGGATTCACAATCACTTGCCCCTGCATACCATCGAGAACCACCAGTGCGCCATCTTCAATGTCCTTTAAGCTGTCTCCACAGCCCACAAGAGCCGGTATGCCCAGTGACTGGGCAAGTATAGCTGTATGGGAAGTTTCTCCACCAGTCATCATCAACATCCCTGCCAATAGATTTCTGTCCATCTCCAGAGTATCCGAAGGGGTAATTTCATGTGCCACTAATATAACACTTGAATCTGATCCGACTGTTTTATCCACACCCGTTAAATTTCCGATGAGTCTTTTTCGTAAATCTCGAATATCCGTTGCCCTTTGCTTCAGGTAATCGTCTTCAAGATTCTCAAACATTTCTATGGTTTGACCATAAACCTTATAACAGGCTGAGATGGCATTTAAGCCTTCATTTGTTATATGATCCAGTACCGGCTCAATAAGACTTGGATCATCAAGCATCATCAAATACGCCTCGAATATTTGCGCTTCGTGTTCTCCCGCTTCAATAGATGCTTTCTTCTTCAACTTACTCAAATCTTGCCTAGCGGTTTCTATAGCATCTTGAAAGGCTTGTATCTCGGGTTTCGGGTCTTCAACATATGTTATTTCAACATGACTCTCTTCCTGGATCCACCTCACATGACCTATGGCAATCCCCTTTTGTACAACTTGTCCTTTCACAACTTCCACCTACTCGCCAAAAGTTGCTATCAAACAGATTTTTGGATTGCTTTTACTGCTTCCAGTTCATCGGGACCTTCTGCCTGAACTGTGATTTCTGAACCACTTTTAGCCCCTAAACTCAAAAATGCCTATAACACTTTTTACAGTCTATTTTTTTGAATCACATACCATTTCAACCTTAGATTTAAACTTGGTTGCTGACTTTGTAATTAGACTTGCAGGGCGGGCATGAATACCATGCCCATTATTAACCTTAACCGTTCTTTTCACCATATCTCTACACCTCTTACCTTATTTATATTTTCTTCATGTTTGCCAGTAGATATTCCTCAGCGTCGACATTCCATAGCCCATTTGTCTTGGCCACTATCTCTGCAAGTTCTTTGTAAACAGGATCCTTCTCACCCAGCTTTTCAAAATCTGAAATTGCTGTTAGAGGCATCTCAACACTCGTATAGATCAGTTTTTTCCCGCCATCTAAGTGTGGCATATTCACAATAGCTTCTGATGCTGCATTCAGACCACCAATATGTGTGACCATAACAGCAGGATTAATTTGCTTTTTAGCCGTCTTATCAAGAGACTCTATCAAGTCATCCGTGTTGCCACCAGTTGTTCCGACAATATGCGTCTGTTTGTAATGGCAGTTATAGTAATTGAACTTGGCACTGAACTTCTCGTCAGTTGGGCCTGCAAAGAAGTTGAGGCAACCATCAAATCTGAGAACAGCATCTGCAATTTCTAGTAGAGACTGTACTGGGGCATATACAAAGACATCATCATAGCCATCATTGTCAGCAAATTCCATAAGGGCTGTTTGCGTGTCCACTTCATTTCCATTGATGTAAACCAGTTCTACGCTGTTTTGTGCAGCTTTTTCCACTGTGATAATTTCTTCTGCTCGGGTGAGTCTTTCATGGCTAATGTCCACAACAGCCAACTTAGATGGCTTGACATCATTATTAATAATATAGTCAATGGCACCTAGTCCCATTGGACCCGCACCTGCAAGAAGTGCCATATAACCGCCCTGCTTGATACCCATAGAATGTTTGTACTCACCAAATTTTCTGTGATACTGAGCATTGTAAGCGCCTATAATGCATGACATTGGCTCTGCAAGGGATGCATTAAAGAAGCCTTCTCCTTCATATTTAAGCAGGCACCCCAGTTCCATAACTTCATTTGGAATAACTGTCACAGTCATATTGCCGCCAAAGTACTCATAAGAATAGCCTGGAGAATCTGGCTTACCCATGTAGTTTAGGGCTGGTTGAATGGCATACTTCTCGCCGACTTTAAAATCATTCTCCCACTTTTTGCCCACTTTTAAGATTTCACCTGCAAACTCGTGTCCTGTGACAATTGGGTTTGTTGAAATATTATTAGGCACACGTCTATGACCTTCAGCCAACTTTGCCGCCTTGTATGTTGACATGCATAGGCTGTTTGTCACAACCGTTGCAAGTATTTCATCATCTTTAATTTCAGGTAGTTCAAATTCATCCATAGAGACCTTAAGCGGTCCATGCATTCTTACGCCTTTTACTTTCATATTGTCCTCCTAAATTTCTTCAAACTGAACTTTTCTGGAAAGCTCATATACATGACTAAGTGATGGAGGCTGAGTGCCTTCCATACAGACCTTGGCTGCAGATGCTCCAATAGCCAGACGTACCACTTCTTCAAAAGGAAGATCTTTATGTACGCCGTAGCAAATAGCTCCCAGCATAGCGTCGCCTGCACCAACAGTTCCTTTCACATCCACGTTTAGACCCTTAGCCTTAATGACCTTGTCAGCTTGGATAAAAAGGGCGCCCTCTGATCCAAGAGATAGGGCAACAAGTTCTGTCCCCTTTTCAATAAATATCTTTGCCGTTTCAACCATTTCATCAATGGTTTTCAGTTCACGACCTGCAAAATTTTCAAGTTCATGAATATTTGCTTAATAATTTTGGACCTGTGAGCATCCCCTGCTTGAGAAGATCTCCATCAGCATCTAAAACTGCTGTGGCCCCAATAGATTGAACCCGTTCAATATATTTTCTGTAAATGTCCTTTGATATGCCTGGTGGGACACTGCCTGTAAAGACAACCACACTCTGGCTGGTGACGTAATTCATAAGCTTCTTTTCAAACACTTCAAGTTGCTCTTGTCCAACCACAGAACCAGAGTCATTTATATCTGTGTATGTGTTGTTTAATGGATCGACAATTTTAATATTGGTTCGAGTCTCTCCATCCACCTGGACATCAAGAAGGTAATTCTTCCTTTTCCAAGGTTTCCTAATAATCTCCAGATGCCTCTAAAAGCAATTGTCTTGGTTCGTCCACCAAGTTCTCGAACAACCTTTGACACGTTAATGCCTTTCCCGGCAGCATCAAGTCTTGACTTCCCAATTCTATTCACCTTATCAACGCCAAAAGCATCTATCGTCACTGTTTTATCTATAGCTGGATTCATTGTTAGTGTTATAATCATGGTTTCTCCTATCCAATACTGGAAAATTGCTCGTAAATCACACTTGGATCATCTGTGGTTTTTAATTTTTCCAGCACCTCAACATTCCCAATCGACTCGGCAATGTTAGACAGTATTGTCATATGTTCATCGCCAAGTGCCGCTATACCAATTACTAAATAGGCTGTATTGCCATCTCCAAAATCCACACCCTCTGGATACTGTAATATAACCAGACCAGTCTGTTTAACATGGGCCTTTGTTTCATTGGTTCCATGAGGAATGGCAACGTTGGAGCCAATATATGTTGTCGTCAGTTTTTCACGCTCTAGCATACCTTCAACATATGCGCTATTCACATAGCCCATCTGAGCCAACTTCTGACCCGCTCTTTGAATGGCTTCTTCTTTTGTTTCTGATTTAAGGCCAACAATAACCGCTTCACTTTCTAAAACCTTATTTGCTTTTGCACTGGACTTGTCTTCAGATTCAGGCTTCCTGACTGACCATTTACAATGAAGTTAAAGAGGTCCTCAAGGGCAGGATCATTAAAGAAATCCTTAATCGAAATATGGACAGCTTGAGGCAATCTCGTCCTTGCCCTATTTGTCAGACTAATATTGGTCACCACCAGGTCGATGCCATGCGGTATTTCATCAACTGGATAATAGACAACCTCTATGTCGCATCCACTTTTCATTAGTTTTTTAGAAAAAGCACTCGCTCCCATGGCACTTGATCCCATGCCAGCATCACATGCAAAGGCAATTTTTCGAATATTTTCTGGGTCCAAGTCTTTTAACTGCATTTCTTTCGCCACCGGGCGATCTTCATTTACGACACTTTCATCTTTTTTTGAAATGCGTCCATTTGAAGTGCTTTCTTTTTTACCCTTTATGTCTTTTACAGCTTCTTGGGCTGATTCGAAATCATTTTGCTTGCCCGCAGATGTCAGTCTTAGAACAAGAGCTGCCACAGCACAAGAAACAATTGTTGATACCAATACGCCCATTAGAACACCTGTTAAATGTCCCTTCGGCGTCATGGCTAGCAGGGCAAAGATCGAACCTGGAGATGGTGTTGCCACAAGGCCTGCGCCTGTTAATACGAATGTAAACACACCACTGGCACCGCCTGCGATCACTGCCAGAACCATTAGAGGATTCATAAGAACATATGGAAAATAAATTTCATGAATACCACCCAAGAAATGAATGATAATGGCACCAGGTGAAGACTGTTTTGCCATACCTTTTCCAAAGAGTGCGTAAGCCACCAGAATTCCAAGACCTGGTCCTGGATTGGTTTCTATCAGGAAGAAAATTGACTTTCCAAGCTCAGCTGATTCCTGAATGCCTAAAGGTGCAAGGACTCCATGATTTAGGGCATTGTTCATAAATAAAATTTTACCGGGCTCTACAAATAGAGACACAAGTGGTAGCAGACCTGCTTCGACAATTGTTCGCACGCCGCTTTCAAGTCCAGCGTTTATGATAAGGACCATTGGCCCAATTCCCAGGTAGCCTAGAAGTGCTAAGAGAGTGCCAAGTATACCCGCCGAAAAATTTGAAACAAGCATTTCAAATCCACTTGGGACTTTACCATGTGTGAAATCATCAGTTTTCTTCATCAGGAATCCACCAAGCGGACCCATAATCATTGCCCCTAATAGCATAGGAACATCTGCACCAATGACAACACCCATTGTCGAAACAGCACCTATGACGCCACCTCTTGCACCGCCAAACATATTGCCACCCGAAAACCCTATCAATAGGGGAAGCAGGTAGGTGATCATTGGTCCTACAAGTTCTACCAACTTTTCATTTGGAATCCACCCTGTTGGAATGAAGAGGGCTGTAATAAACCCCCATGCTATAAATGCCCCGATATTAGGCATAACCATACCGCTCATGGTGCGTCCAAATTTTTGTATTTTCTGATGTGCACCCATCTGATTACTCATTTTTATCCTCCAAAACTTTCAAAGTAGCTCTTACTTCTTCATCTATAACTTGTTCTAAATACGTGTAAGTCATTTTTATATTGCCTCTTGCTATGGCCATAATCCAATCCTCTGACTCAGAGATTTTCTGTGTCAGACTTCCTAGAATTTCTCTAGCACCTGAGGGCACATTTTCCGGCACAACCATCACAAGGGCAAAATCATATCCAATGCACCCCTTGTCTGTTTTGACAAACCCCAATTGTATTTCTTTGACACCACCACTTCTACAGTGAAGTAAGGTGCCTGCCCCTCCTGCAATTTGTGTTCTGCCGTATTCTTCCCGCTTTAAAAATCTCTCACAAGTGTTCCTGCCTCATGAGGGCTAATTTCACTGACTATTTCACCAACCAAGGCCTCTGTGGTATCTGCTTGGGATATCAGGAAAAAGATATTCTTCAGTAGAACTTCACCTGCATGGGCCACTTGTTTTATCCTAGCCAGTTTGTCGACCAGTCTATAACCATCAGTTGTTGAATTATCTATTTGCTTTGGTATAACTTCTGCCATTGTGCCTTCAATTTTTTGTGCGTCTTCATCGAGAAGGAGAGGACTCACCACAACTGTAGGCACCATAGTCTGCGCTAAATTTACCGTTGAAATAATAAAATCCACATTTTCTTCTTCAATGGCTTTTTCAATATCAATCGTTGATCGTATGGAGACGATCCGTATGTTTTTATAGAGTTTTCTAACCCTAGACTCTAATAATTTCGATGACCCAATGCCTGTGCTGCAAGCTATAATGACTCGCCATATCAAATCTTTCTTCTTCATGGATGATTCAATAGCAGCCCCGAAATGCATTGTGAGATAACCTATTTCATCCTCTGGAATTTTATTGCCCAGTCTCTGTTCAATAATTTCTGCAGCTTCCTTGGTCCAGTTATAATAAGTCATATACTGAGACTGAATTTGACCGAGTAGAGGGTTTCGAATCACCATACCCATGCGAATACGGGTAAATGCCGGTCCCATATGGTTAACCAAGTCCGTGAGCAGTCTTTTGTTGTCGCTTAAGATCATGCCTGCCTTACGTTCCATAATCTGAACCAACTGTTCCGCCAAGTGAATGATTTCATAATCGTGAATTCGAAAGGCTGTGTCCTGATCAGTGATGGATCGAAACTTGGCCCCTTGTATGTGCATTGTCACATAGCCAACCTCATCTATAGGAATCGTCAGTTTTAAAATATCCGATACGGCATCAATGATTTTTTGAGCCATTTCAAATTCTGGAGATTTCTTTCAGTTCTTCAAGTAAGATGGCATCAAATCTGATTTCATCCCCCTCCATCAATCTTTGGACAGCCAGTGAAAGGTGGACAACAAGAGCAACATAAGCGTTATCAGCAATTTGATATTTGCTTAAAACACTGGACTTTTCTATAGCTGTTTCAATACCGTTTAGGGTTGAGTCACCTATAATATTGAGGAGTCGTTTTTTAATGTCAGACCGGGTTGAAGCATGGACACTTGATGAAAACTGTCTTCGAAGGAAGGTCATCAATTCATCTCGACTGAAATTGTCATAAACAAGCTCGACAATCGTTTTCCGAATGTCCCGCTCGTGACCTTCCACCTTAACCCCATAGCCAGGTTTGCGAATTAGCTTCAATTTTCTTTTTTCAAGCCAGCCCTCAATTCTGTCAAGGTCATGACTGACTGTGGCTTCAGATATTTTCAACTTAGAAGCAAAGTAATACAGTTTTTGTGTCTCTTTGGTGCTAATCAGTTCAATGAGTAAATACCTTTGTCGTTCTTCTGGGTTAAAGTATTCCTCTACAGCTGTTCCACCAATGCCAAGTAAAAAGTCATTTAAATTTTCATCTGAAACTTTTAAACGAACCCCTTTGCCTGGTATTCTCTCTAGGACCGCACCATTTTCTTTTACATGGCGCTCCACTTCATTCATCTCTCTTAAAACCGTTCTTTTGCTGACACCAAGTTGCTTGGCAATCCAGTTGCCAGAAACGTATGTGTCCTGTTCAATAAGAAGTTCTATTATTCGCTTGGTTCGCTTTGAAATTTGATGAGCCATATTCCCTCCGAAAATGGTGACAATTCTGAATATTCATCTATATTATATCCGATTATCGAAGAGAATGTTAATGAAGTGATTGATATTTGACCATATCGAATGGTGACAAAAGTAAATAATTCTTCTCATGGAATCAGCGTCAATCCAATCATGAATTGACGCTGACTCCGAATTAGGTATATGTGAGTTTTCTGATGACTTTAGTTGGCCTTTAGCTTTTCTACCAGTTTGATCATATACTGGATTGTTAACAAATTCCTTAATCGAAATATGTTCAGCATTTGGCGCCTTTGCTTTTGCCCTATGTGTCAGGGTTTCATGACTCAGAATAATGTCTGCATCTTGTGGCACTTCATCAACAGCGCTATGCTTAACTTCAATATTAAGACCTGCTTTTTTGATTTTAGACCTTAAAGAAGATGCGCCCATCGCACTAGAACCCATGCCTGCATCACATGCGAAGACAATGAGAGATACACTCGTCTTTTTCAGACCTTTCATATCTTTAACTTTTGCCTTGGCTTCTTCTAAATTCTCTGACGCCCCATCAATCTTGGTCTTCTTAACAAAGAAGGATGCCACAACAAATGACACAGCTGAAGAAATAACCACACCAGCTATAACTGCAAAGAAATTGCCTTTAGGCGTCATAGCAAGTAGAGCAAAAATTGATCCAGGTGATGGTGTTGCAACAAGACCAGCACCTAAAAGTGAAAATGTCATTACACCACTGGCACCACCAGCAATAACGGCTAGAAGCAGTGCAGGATTCATAAGGACATACGGGAAGTAAATCTCATGAATACCGCCAAGGAAATGGATAATCACTGCACCTGGTGCAGACTGTTTCACATTGCCTTTACCAAACATCCAGTAAGCCAGTAAAATACCTAGACCTGGTCCTGGATTGGTCTCTAGCAAGAAGAAAATCGACTTGCCCACTTCTGCTGACTCAGCAATGCCAAGAGGGCCTAAAACACCATGATTCATGGCATTGTTTAAGAATAAAATCTTACCTGGTTCAATAAAGATTGATGTCAGTGGCAATAGGCCTGCATTAACGATGGCATGTACGCCTGCTGACAAAACATTGTTAAGGCCTGATACAACAGGACCTATACCCAGGTATGCCGCAAGGGCTAGAATTGTACCTATAATACCTGCCGAAAAGTTGTTCACAAGCATTTCAAATCCGCTCGGAATCTTTCCGTGAACAGCTTGATCAAATTTCTTGATAGCAAGACCGCCAAGTGGTCCCATTAACATGGCCCCTAAGAACATAGGCACATCTGAACCGACAACAACCCCCATTGTAGCTACAGCGCCTAGAACGCCGCCGCGTGTGCCTGCCACATTTTTACCGCCTGTATACCCTATAAGCAGTGGAAGCATATTGACGATCATTGGTCCAACTAGGGCTGCCAGATTTTCATTTGGCATCCATCCTGTTGGAATAAATAAAGCAGTTATAAGTCCCCATGCTATGAATGCGCCAATGTTTGGCATAACCATGCCCGATAGAACACGTCCAAACTTTTGAACCCTATCTCTGAATGACATTGCATCATCATTCGTTCCAGCTACTGTGGTTGATTGAATCAAAATTTCCCCCTCCTTGAAAACGTTTGTCCGCTATGCATATGCGTCTTAACTCGAATTCGTGATCTTATTATGCGCGTCCTATGACTTTTTGAAAAGCGTCACTTAAACCACTGGTGTCAGTGACAACCAGTGACATAAGTAAATATTCTGAATTTTCAAGGTCTTGAAGTGGATAAGGGCATGACCTTTAATGGAATTTATTATTTCAGTTTTATTTCGGTTTAGGGACTTGAGAGTGAGCTCTCAGATCTGCTGGTCATTACTTCTTCATCTTTCTATAGTCTTGGAATCTTATGAAGCACAGAGCAATCTTCGATTGCTTCTGTCGCGATGCGCGCCAGATAGTTAAAAACCAAAGGCCAGGGACTTGAGAGTGAACTCTCAGATCCCTGGCCTTTGGTTTTTAACTGCATTTCTTTGCATTTCGCGTAAAAAAACTCCCAAGCAAAAACGCTTGAGAGTCCTTTTAAATTGAAGTCGGAATAACTTTATTTGTTTTTCGCAAGTTCAACTGCGATTTTTGTACCAACGCGTGCGTTGTTGTAAACCAGTTGAATGTTTGATTCAAGACTGCTACCACCTGTAAGTTCCTTCACTTTACCTAGAAGGAATGGTGTTGAGTCTTTTCCTTTAATGCCTTTTTCTTCAGCTTCTTTAACAGCTGAATCAATGGCATTTGTAATAGCGTCATGGTCCATAGCAAATTCTTCTGGGATTGGGTTTGAAATAACCATGCCACCCTGTAGACCTAGGTCCCACTTAGAGCGAATCGCTGTAGCCACTTCGGCAGGATCATCCACTCTGTAATCCACACCAAAACCACTCTTTGGCGTGTAGAACGCTGCGAACTCATCTGTAGCAAAACCAACAACTGGTACACCAAATGTTTCTAGGTATTCAAGCGTAAGGTTGATATCAAGGATCGACTTACAACCAGCGCATACCACAGCAACATTTGTCTTAGCCAGTTCCTGAAGGTCTGCAGAAATATCAAATGTCTTTTCGGCGCCTCTATGAACGCCACCAATACCACCTGTTACAAACAGCTCGATACCAGCCAGTTCAGCAACGATCATTGTTGATGCAACTGTTGTCGCACCATCAATGCCCTTTGCAACAATAAATGGCAGGTCTCTACGAGAGGCTTTTTAATAGCCATACCCGTTTTACCAAAATACTCTAGTTCTTCAGGCGTAAGGCCTGCTTTTAAACGTCCACCGATAATAGCAATCGTTGCTGGTACCGCACCATTCTCACGTACGATTTCTTCAACACGGCGTGCTGTTTCAACGTTTTGTGGATATGGCATACCATGTGAAATAATTGTTGATTCAAGGGCAACCACTGGTTTGCCTGAGTCAAGTGCTTCCTGTACCTCTGGGGTAATATCAAGATATTTTTTTTAGATCCATTTTATATCTCCTTTACTGCTCATATATTGTAGATGCGCTTTTGCGCATATGTTGACTATTTAACAGAGTCAAACTAAATGTTGTAAAGTTCATCCATTAGCGCATTGACCTTGGCTTCGCTGAGGTCTGGATTAATGGTTGACGCACAGCTTATAGCCAGTGCTGATGCACAACTGGAAAAAGCCAGTGTTTTTAGTGGTTCAAAATTATTGATCCAAGAAAAGACAATCGCTGCCATGAAAGCATCGCCTGCACCTGTGGCATTGACCATTTTTATTTGTTTTGGCTTGAAAATTTCTTTCTTGTCTTCACTGCCATAAACAACGCCATCCTGTCCAAGACTTATGAAAACCTGCTTTATGCCTTGATTTAGGAAAACGTCAATGGCTTCGTAAGCATCTTCAACAGTTTTGACTTTCACACCTGTCAAGGCTTCAGTTTCAATTCTGTTAGGCTTGATTGTATGGACATAGCCCAGTAGATTTTTTAGTTTCATGGCCTTTGCCGCTGAAACCGTATCCACAAAGAATTTTACGTCTTTAAAATTGCTAAATAGATACTCAAGCACCGACTGATTCAAATTGGCATCTACGACAACTGCCGCTGCATTTCGAATAAGTCTCGCATTTTTATTGATGTAGTCTATATCAATTCTTTCAGCAATATCCATATCCGAAAGGGCCAGCTTCATGTCCCCTTCTTCATCCATAATGCTTAAGTAAATTGATGTGGATGCATTTTCAAGTACCAGAGCCTGGCTCATGTCTAAGTCAATCAATCTGCTTTCTTCAATAATTTTTTTGACCGTAAACATCCTTGCCGACTGCGTCATCATTTTGTTGACATACCCAGACGGGCTAAGTTTTCACCAATGTTTCTCCCAACGCCACCTAGTGACATTTTCACTGAACCAGGATTGGAATCCTCAAGGCGCAGTAAGTCTTTCGGAAAACCTGTGATGTCAACATTGGAACCGCCGATGACTAGAACATACTCCCCTTCACTAAGGATGTAGCCCTTGCCCTTTACAACACCTTTTTTGTGAGATTCAGTATATGCACAGCAACACTGGATCTCTGGATGCCAAGTAAGTCAGCAATTTCTTTTTGACTGATCATAGGATTTTCACGAAGCAACTGATATATTTCACGTTCACGATTTGTCATAACACTCACCTCATAATTTCTTATCACATGTTTATTATACAACACAAGCTTATTTTGTCAACACTTGTTTATAAAATAAACATTAATAAATTTTTGCATAAAATTAGCGCCAATCCATCAAGTGACTGACGCCAATTATTTTTTGTATTTACCTTTACCAATCATATTACACCACTTAGCCCCATGCTTTGGTATAAAGTCTTTGTAGCTCAGCTACCATTTCAAGTCTTATCATTGAAAGGAATATGCTACTGACGTGTCAGTATTGGTTATCGGTATTACTTATCGGTATTACTTATCGGTATTACTTATCGGTATTACTTATCGGTATTGCTTATCGGTATTGCTTATATGTAAGACTTAGCCTACTTGTCTTTAAAGCATTGTAAATTCGGTTCAGGGCTTCGCTTAATACATCTCTAGGACAACCGACATTAAGTCGCATGTGTCCTTGCCCCTCGCGACCGAACATCCATCCTTTATTAAGGGCAAGCTGAGCATCTTCAATCATAATTCTCTCAAGCTCTTGAGGTGTCAAATCATAGGCCCTAAAGTCAAGCCACACAAGGAAGGTTGCCTCTGGTTTTCTCATTTTCACCTTTGGAAGATGATTTTCCAAGTACTGGTTCACATAATCTATATTATCTGATAGATATAAAAGGAGTTCCTTTAGCCAGTCTTCTGATTGGTTGTAAGCAGAAATAACAGCTTCGATTGTAAAGGGGGATGGCATTTGATGGAGCTTGTCCAGTTCAAATTTGAATCTATCCCTCAATTGTTCATTAGAAATTATAATATTTGATGGAAAAAGGGATGCCACATTAAAGGTCTTGCTTGGCGCTGTGCATGTGATAACTTTAGCATTTGGTCCCGCGAGCTTGGCTGTTGGTATATGCTTGTGGCCCGCATGCACAAGGTCCTGGTGTATTTCGTCAGATACTATAATAAGATCATGTTTTTCGCATATGGAAATCAGCTTTTTCAGTTCTTCTTCCGTGTAGACCCTACCTACGGGGTTGTGTGGGGAACACAGAATCATCATCTTTGTGGTCGGGTCCTTGGCCTTTTCTTCAAGGTCTTCAAAATCCATAGCATAACCTTGTTCTGTCTCCACAAGACTGTTGTTGAGGACTTTTCGCCCCAGTTCCTTTGTCACACTCATAAAAGGGAAATAGACTGGTTGTTGTACAATCACACCATCTCCCGGTTCTGTAAAAGTCTTTACAGCCAGTCCAATGGCTGGTACAATTCCGGCCATAAACATGATCCAGTCAACTTCGATATTCCAATCAAATCGACGCTTCATCCATCCAGTAACAGCCTTAAAATAATCTTCTCTGGGAGCCACATAACCATATATGCCATGATCAGCCACTTTTTCATAGCTCAATGACTGCCGGTGGACATTTAAAGTCCATATCAGCCACCCATAGAGGCAGGAGGTCATCTCGTCCAAACCTCGATTCGAGATGGTCCACTTTATAGAGTTGGTCCCTTTTCGATTTATAATCTCGTCAAAATTATATTTGGACATTAGCAATCAATCCCCTCTCTTGATAAAACACCCTGACTGTAGTAATGTTTCACTTCCTTCATTTCTGTCACTAGGTCTGCCTGATCCATTAAAAGCTCAGGGCAATAGCGACCTGTCACAACCACTTCCACATGGGGCGCTCGACCATTAACCGCATCAAGGACAGTCTGAGGGTCAATAAACTTTAAATATGTAGCAATGGTCACTTCATCGAGTATGACAAGGTCATACTTGCCTTCACGAAGAATGTTGGCACATTCATGAAGCCCGCTTAATGCAAGTCTTTTGTCTTCTTCATCAGGTGCCCTATCAATACAGCAGTCCTTGCCAAACTGGATAATCTTAATGCCATCCATCACATTTTCAATTTTTGTTTCACTGTATTTCATATTCTTCACAAACTGACCAATATAAACTTTTTTTTCCAGCACAAAGAGCTCTTAAGGCCAGACCAAAGGCGGCTGTGGACTTACCTTTTCCGTCCCCCGTGTACACGTGAAAATATCCTTTTTCCATAGTTATCTCCTCTATTGGATTCTTTAGAAAAACCCAGACTAGACACGATCATCGCGAATAATCTGGGTTTGCTTTATAACTTATTGCGAATATCGTTCAAAATGTAGAAACCCTTGTCATTGACCAGCTTTTTCAAATCATAAAAAATAGGTTCGTCATCAAGTTGATTGAGAATACCACCGGCTTCTTCAATAACCACTTCCATGGCACCTGTGTCCCAAATCATGGTCCTGCCACAGTTATAGTAGACATCATAGTCTCCTTTTGCAATTCGACAGCCTTTGAGGGAACTCCCCATTCGTGTGACATTATCAATTTTATCTTGGTTTGTCTCAACGTATTCCATACATTTTTTCGACTGATGCGATCGACTTTGAAGGACTTGTAACTTATCCGTTCTCCCCGACACTCTTATGGGTCTTTTAACACCCTTTTCTTCAATAAAAGCGCCATGGCCTTTGACCGCATAATAGAGTTCATCGAAAACTGGAGCATAAACCACACCCAATGACAACTATCTTTTCATATGTTAAGGCAATATTAACTGTAAACTCATCGTTCTTTTTAATAAACTCTTTTGTTCCATCCAGAGGGTCTACAATAAAGCACCACGGATGTTTTTCTGGGATAAAATCGTCAACAGACTCTTCCGAAAGTATGGGGTATTTGGGAAAGGCCTCTTGAAGAATATCAACAATTATATGATGTGCATTCAAATCTGCTTCAGTCAGTGGAGAATTATCATCTTTTTAAATCCACTTCAAAGTCTCTTTTGTAAACCTTGAGTATTGCTTCACCAGCAGCTCTTGCTGCCTTAATTGCTATTTGTAGTTCACTGTCAAGCGTCATCATATTGGGTCCCACCTTTGCTTTTAACTTACGTCACTTCAATTTTAGTTTTCGTTCCATGAACCCCTGCCTGGGCAGGTTCAACTGTCAGTTTGATTGGCACTCTGTTCTTGAGTTCATCCACATGGGATATGATGCCCACTGTGAGTTTCTCGTGATAGAGTTTTTCAAGTGACGTCATGACTATATCAAGTAGTTCACTATCAAGGGTTCCAAATCCTTCATCTAGGAAGAAAAATTCCAGATTCGTACGACCTTTTAACTGGATTTGAGACGACAGAGCCAAGGATAAAGACAGGGCCGTTAAAAATGTCTCGCCACCAGATAGGGTTTTGTATCTCTTTTGACACCCCCGTTAAAGTGGTCGCATATAATAAAATTACCCTTCGTATCCAGCTCTAAACTATACCTATGCCCGGTTATATCCATGAGCCTCTTGGATGCGTCTCGGGCGATGTATTTAAGGTGGGTTACTGCCACGTATTCAACAAACTTATTGCCTCGAACAAGGTCCATTAAATCCTGTATAAGATCCTGAACTTTTTCATACTTTTCATATCTTTTCAGGGTTTCTTGCAACTTCTTTTGCTCTGATTCTAAATTTTTGACCTTCTCACCCAGCTGAATTCTTTTTTCCTTCTTATCTGCCAAGTCTTTTTTCGTATCTTGAAATTTTTCCAGTATGGATTTCCAAGCTTCTTCTGAGAGATTTCTACCATCTCTTTGCTTCTCCAGAGATTGCTTTCTATCCTTTTGAATGCTAAGCGCCTCAAAGTAGCTTTTCAGCTTTTGCCTTCTCTGATCAAGCTCTATTTTGTCCATATGAGCCGCCTTCAAGACCTCTTCTGAAGGAATATCAGAGGCTTTTAATGCATCGAGAAAGACCCTTTGACTCTCTGCCTGGTTTTCTTTTGAAAGCCCCATTTGAGCTCTTTGACTCTCTAAAGTCGATGCCAATTTCCTAAATTTTTCTTCAGAAGCCTGGGCTTCTTTTTTTTATGAGGTCGTGGTCATTTATTAACTTTTCGAGTGTATCTAAGGTGTCCTTGTAGATGACTTCAATGTCCTTGTCTCCAACAACTTTTTTTTACCTCGGCTTCATGACTTTCAATCCTGTCTTTTAGG
>LQAG01000097.1_pt1 | contig 41681 bp, 52 predicted proteins | sample 1535801 | NCBI WGS metagenome assembly LQAG01 (sample SAMN04331584, study PRJNA305678) | bioreactor metagenome | isolation source: bioreactor_3 inoculated with Wadden Sea sediment 1st replicate of a... | place: Germany:Bremen
ACACTACCTGATATTTTTGACGATATGAACGATTTATACCTATGAAAGTGTAACAATTGGTTGCCGTAAAGTGAAATAGATATTTTCTATACTGGTTGAGTCTGAAATAGATATTATTTATGATAATTGGAAGAATACGTCGATATCATGAATTCTAGTTGTGTACATGCCGACGAAGTACTATAATTAATCTTTGAGAATGCTTAAGAGCGAAGCGATTAATGCCAATAAGGAGCAGACTATGAAGTATATTTATCTGGACAATGGAGCCACATCTTTCCCTAAAGCGCCTGGTGTGGCAGAGAGTATGTCAAACTATATCCTGAACATCGGAGGGAATGTAAACAGAGGTGCATATGACGCATCCTATGAAGCTGAAAATACGGTATTCGAGACCAGAGAAATGATTTGTGAATTATTCAATTTCAGCAAGCCTGAAAACGTTGTATTCACAAAAATGTTACGGAAAGCATGAACGTTCTCATAAAGGGACTCTTGAAAAAGGAGATCATGTCATCGTGTCTTCTATGGAGCATAATGCAGTCATGAGACCACTGAACGCAATGAAAAATAGAGGTGTCGAGTTTTCGAGAGTCATGTGCAGCGAGTCGGGTGAGTTGGATCCTTATGATATTTGTGAGCATATACATCCGAATACCAAGGCGGTGATCATGACGCACGCGTCCAACGTATGCGGAACGATATTGGACTTGGAGAAGGTTGGGACAATATGCAAGGAAAACAATATTTTCTTCATTATTGATGCTGCTCAGACAGCTGGGTTTCTTGATATCGATTTTGATGGATTGAACGCAGATGCCATAGGCTTTACCGGTCACAAAGGATTGTTGGGGCCGCAAGGCATAGGAGGCTTTATCGCTAATGACAGGATACTGGGTGAAATGTCGACGTACTTGGAAGGGGGAACCGGAAGTCTGTCTGAGATGGAAATTCATCCAGCCTATATGCCGGACCGATTTGAAGCGGGAACGCTGAACATACCAGGAATATACGGCTTACATGCAGCGCTGCGATATTTAAGAAATGAAACGGTGCAGACGATCAGGGAAAAAGAGCAGCATATCCTGAATCGGTTCTTACAGGGGATATATAGTATTGACAGTATTAAACCGGTAGGATTAAGAACCGTAGAAGGAAGAACGGCCCTGGTATCCATCGATTTTTACAGACATGATAACGGCGAAATTGCCCATAAACTATGTAAAGAATACAATATCATAACACGTTGCGGACTGCACTGTGCCCCATCAGCGCATAAAACGCTGGGGACATTTCCGAATGGAACCGTAAGGTTTAGTTTTAGCCATTCCAATACCATAGAAGACGTTGAATATGCGTTGGATAGTATATATAATATAGTAGGAAGACCGTCGATGATTTTGTAGAATAAGGGTGATGAAATTGGAATTGAATCAATTGGAGAGTTTTGTGAATATTGCGGATTTAAGAAGTTTTTCCAAGGCTGCACAGAAGATGTATGTGACCCAGCCGACGATAACAAATAATATTCAAAACTTGGAAAAAGAGTTGGGTACGAAGCTGATCAATAGGAAGAACAAGAACATGTCGCTAACCGAATCCGGTGAAATCCTATACAAATATGCGACGGATATGATGAATATCAGAGACCGTGCCCTATATGACATAAGCAAGCATAAAGGCAGTGTAGAAGGCAATCTGGAAATATGCGCCAGCTCCATTCCGGAACAATATATACTTCCGCATATCATTAAACAGTTTACGGCGACTTTTCCTAAAATCACATTTACAATTAAACACAGGGATTCGGAGCAAGTCATCGATGATATTATGAATGGTTATGTCAACTGCGGAATAGTTGGGGCTAAGTATGATTGCAATTCACTGGAATATATAGATTTTTGTGAAGATCGGCTTGTGCTTGCTGTGCGGATAATGAAGACTATCCATGGAAATCCGATGAAGAACTGGACATTAGCTTCTGGCGGATCAGAAGATGATACTGAGGGAAGAGGGCTCCGGAACAAGGTTGAAAATTGAGCATGCACTGTCTGAAAGAGGAATTAGCCTCAGTCATCTTCATGTGATATCATCCATTGAATGCAACGAAACCATCAAGAAAATGGTTGAATTGGGAATCGGTGTCAGCTTCATATCTGAAATGGCATTGAAAAATGAAACCGATCTCCAATTGATAAAAACATACAGGATAAAGGACTTGGATCTGACCAGAAAATTCTATTTCGTTTATCATAAGAGCAGGTATTTATCACCGATTGCGGAGGAGCTCAAGAATTACTTGTTGGGATTCAAGTTATCGTGTCTTGAACTGTGATTGGTTCACTCGACGAAATCATAATGGCTGAAGATCATCGCGTAATGGCCGTTCCCCCGTGTTATGGAACGGATAGCGGTAGAATAACCGAATAGCTGTGACAGCGGAGCGGTGGCAATGACTTTATGACTTTTCGGCAAGATCTCCATGTCCGTAATATTCCCTTTGCGTTTCTTGATGTCATCCATGACGTCACCAACATATTTTTCCGGTGTATGGATACTGACGGTGAAATACGGCTCCAGCAGCTGTGATTCACCTTTTTTTAATGCATCCATCAATACGTAGGATGATGCGGTCATGAAGGCGATTTCAGTAGACTGCTCATCGATGTATTTGAGGTCGCAAATGTCTATGTCGAGGTCAACGACTTCATAGCCGCCGATAACACCGGCTTTGAGTGACTGCCGTATGCCTTCTCTTGAAGCTTCAATAAACTCTTTCGGGATCTTTTTCAGATCGGCGCTTGTCTGGATGCGATGACCGGATCCGCGTTTCTTCGGTACAATATTGATTTTGACATATGCATAATCCGCCTGGGCACCGGCTATATGGGAGAGTTCATAATCGACGGTGACCGGTTTGGTGATCGATTCCTTGTAGTTGACTTGCGGTTTGCCCGAGTTGACGGCCAAACTGAATTCCTTGACCAGGCGGTCAAGGATGATCTCAAGATGCAGTTCGCCCATTCCAGAGATGATCGTCTGACCTGTTTCTGAATCGATATAAGTAATCAATGTAGGATCCTCATCGGACAGCTGCTGCAATGCATTTTGAATCTTATCATGATCGCCCGGCTTCTTGGGCTCGATAGCCCTTGAGATAACCGGTTCAGGGAAGTCGATGGATTCGAGAAGTATAGGGTGGCTGATGTCGGAGAGCGTATCACCGGTACCGGCAAATTTGAGACCGATGGCTGCGACGATATCACCCGCCTTTGCAGCTTCGATTTCCTTCCTGTTGTTGGCATGCATTTGCAGAAGCTTGTTTGGACGTATCTTTTTATTCTTGGAAACGTTCAGTATCGATTTGCCTGTTTTTATGCTGCCTGAATAAATCCTGAGATAGGCAAGTTTTCCAACATAGGGATCAGACATGACCTTGAAAATCAGACCTGAAAACGGATCGTTCATATCAGGTCTTCTGTGGATCTCTTCATCTGTCGTAGAATGCCCTTTGATGAGAGGGCAATCCGCAGGTGAGGGCAGATAATGGACGATGGCATCAAGCAGAGGCTGTATGCTTTTATTCTTGAATGCCGATCCGCACAGGACCGGTGTGATCACTTTGTCCAGGGTGGCTTTTCTGACGGTCTTGATGATGATATCATCCGGTATGGTTTCGCCTTCGAGATACAAGAGCAGGAGTTCATCGTCTTCTTCGGCTATTGATTCCAGCAATGTCTCCGGTAGTGCTCGGCATCTTCCAGATATTCAGAAGGAATATCCGATACCTCAACGACTTCCCCCAATTCACCCGAATTATAGTAAGCCTTCATCGTAATGAGGGATATGACGCCTTCAAATTCTTTTTCAGAACCGATGGGGAGTTGTATCGGGACCGGATGACCTCCGAGTTCGGATTCGACCGTTTTGACAGAATGGTAAAAATCCGCCCCGACCGCATCCATCTTATTGACAAAAATCAACCTTGGAACATGGTAGAAATCGGCCTGATGCCAGACAACCTTTGTCTGGGCTTCGACACCTTCCTTGGCATCCAGTAAGAAGACCGCACCGTCAAGGATTCGCAGGCATCTTTCGACTTCAACGGTGAAATCGACATGACCGGGCGTATCGATGATATTGATCTGATGATCGTTCCAGAAACACGTCGTTGCCGCGGATGTGATGGTGATGCCGCGTTCCTGCTCCTGTTCCATCCAGTCCATGATGGTATTGCCGTCGTGCACTTCCCCGATCTTGTGGGTCAGTCCTGTATAATACAGGATTCTTTCAGTTGTCGTGGTCTTGCCGGCATCTATATGTGCCATGATGCCAATGTTTCGTAGATGTTGAATGTCTTGACGTTCCATATCTGTCCCCCGCTTTTGCTGTAATCTTATACTCATTATATTATATTCGTTGCCGTTATTCAAAGGATTGTATCAATGAATGACAATATACCGGAATTTCAATTGGTGGTTCCCACCGGATCTCGCTCTGAATCTTTCATCCATTCTTGTGTTTTGGACGATCGAATGAGGTACATCAATAGAAATGAAAAGAAGGCTGTTCACTGAGAAAATTCTCAGTGAGCAGCCTTCTTTATGCATCAAAAGAGCTTATGCCAGTAACAGGCGTCCAGTTCGTTAAAGATTATACAAAAACGGGCTATGCCGCAACTGCCTTCGTTTTCTTGCTGTTCTTGGCAAAAACCATGATGATGCCTAGAGCGATTGAAAGAAAAGCGGAGATGACCAGACGGTATGCCGGGGGAGCCATAAACGTCAGCGTGTGAGCCGGTATCCAGAAAAACGGAATGGTCTTCATGCAGACGAATTTGGCGAAAACATACCAATCTACGTGAGCCAGTACGTCGTCGACAGTCGGTGAAACAATCTTCCCTGTAACCTTCAGGTCGATATAGGTGTCGGACATCCTGTGCAATGCCATGAAAACCGGGGCATAGAACAGATTCATGAACGAGCCGACATAGAATGCGAAGGCCAGTTTCACGCCATCGAAAGGCAGATAGCCCTTGCCCATGACATAGGTTATGCCTCCGGCGAACAGGTTGAAGATCAGGGATATGAGCATACCGTAGATCCCCCACATGATCGCTTTGTAGATGAGACCTGTCGGTTTTTCGTATCTGCCTGCGACAAGTCTGAGTGCGAGAATTTCACCCATCGGTGCGAGAATGAAGAACTTCATAAATCCACCAAGATATATATGGTTGGTTGTAAAGTGCTCAAAGGTTGGGTTGGTCCAGGGTGAAAGAATGATGAATATCACTGCCAATAGTGCGGCAAGCCATATGAAATCACCTTTTTTCATAGTGTCCTCCTTAATTTCGAATAGATTCTGCGAACGGATTCAGTATATAGACAAAAGACTCTTGTGTCAAGAAAATAAATGAAAAAATGGGAAAAGTAAACGTTTAACTTTGATAAAGTGTTGACAAACAAAAACTTGTAATATAATATAATTAACTGTAACTGAATCAATTCGGTAAAATGATGTTACAGATGGTCATCTCAGTGACCTTGTAGAGATGGAGGAAGTCAATGTTTTTGAATGAACAGCATGAAATGGTTAGAAAATTAGCCAGAGAGTTTGCAGTGAATGAACTGAAGCCGGAAATTCTTGACCAGGTGGAAGAGACCGGCGTATTTCCGCAGGATATCATCGACAAGATGGGCGAAGCGGGATTTTTCGGAGTCAAGATTCCTAAGAAGTACGGCGGTGCAGGCGCGGATACGAGAAGTTATGTAGTCATGATTGAAGAGATCGCGAGAGTCAGTGCGGTGGCGAGTCTGTATGCCAACTCACCCAACTCCCTTGGTGGCGGTCCGATTCTCCTTTCCGGTACAGAGGAGCAAATCCACAAGTATCTTACACCCTTGTCAAAGGTGAGACGGTATGGGCTTCGGATTGACCGAGCCGGGTGCGGGATCCGACGCGGGTGGTATGAACACGACAGCGGTCAAGGATGGCGATTACTATGTACTCAACGGACGAAAGACATTCATCACCATGGCACCGATCTCTGACTATACTGTTGTCTATGCCAAGACCGACGCTTCAAAAGGAACCAGAGGCATCACAGCATTCGTCGTAGATATGAAGCAAGAGGGAGTATCCTGTGGCAAGAATGAGCATAAGATGGGGCTGATCGGCTGTGCCACCAGCGATATCATCCTGCAGGATGTCAGAGTGCATAAGGATAATATTCTCGGCGAAGAAAACAAAGGATTCATCAATGCGATGAAGACCTTGGATACCGGTAGGATCGGTGTTGCAGCGCAATCCATCGGTGTGGCGCAGGGAGCTCTCGATGAGGCTATCCGCTATGCCAAGGAGAGAAAGCAGTTCGGCAGACCGCTTGCCAACTTCCAGGCAATCAGCTTCATGATTGCTGATATGGCAACAAAACTGGAAGCGGCAAAAGGATTGACGTATCATGCTGCTTATCTGAAAGATACGAATCAGAATGCGAGCAAGATGGCTTCCATGGCCAAGTACTATGCATCTGAGGCATGTAATGAGATCTGTGCAAAAGCGGTTCAGATTCACGGCGGTTATGGATACATGAAGGAATACAGTGTAGAGAGAATGTACAGGGATGCCAGAGTATTCACCATCTATGAGGGAACCTCACAGGTGCAGCAGATGGTTATTTCAGGACAGCTACTCAAGTAAGCTAAAGGAGCGAACAGATGAAGATTATTGTATGTGTTAAACAGGTGCCTGACACCAATGAAGTTAAAATTGATCCTGTTAAGGGAACTCTGATCAGAGAGGGTGTTCCAAGTATTTTGAATCCGGATGATGCCCATGCCCTTGAAGCAGCCCTTTCCATCAAGGAAGCTTTACCGGGTACGGAAGTGGCAGTCCTTTCCATGGGACCGCCACAGGCGATGACGATGCTCAGAGAATGTCTGGCCATGGGTGCTGATGATGCATATCTCCTGAGCGACAGAGCCTTTGGCGGAGCGGATACCTGTGCCACATCAACCACACTCGCTGCAGGCATTGAGAAGATCGGCGATGCAGATATGATCTTTGCCGGTTTCAGGCGATCGATGGCGACACGGCGCAGGTTGGTCCTCAGGTTGCTCAGCGTCTTGACTTGCCGGTTGTCACCTATGTGCAGAACCTTGAGATGAAGGCTGGCAAAGCAGTCGTACAGCGTCAGCTTGAAGACGGTTATGAAGTGGTAGAGGTCCTAACGCCATGCATGTTGACCATCGTTGGAGAAATGAACACGCCAAGATACATGTCGGTTGGCGGAATCGTTGATGCTTTCAATTATGACATCACTACTTGGACACAGGCAGACCTTGGCATCAAAAAAAGAGGACTGCGGTTTGAAAGCGTCACCGACTCAGGTATTCCGGTCATTCACACCTCCACAAAAAGGAAAAGGTGTCATGGTTGAAGGATCCGTAACAGAAAAAGCAACATTCGTAATCAGTGAATTGAAAGACAAGTATGTCATCTAGGAGGTTGAGATATGTCCGTTAATGTTATTAAGAGCAGTTGTAGAGGTTGCAGCATCTGTGTCAAAAGTGTCCGTTCGATGCTATCACAATGGAGAACAAAGTCGCTGTCATCGGTACGGCCTGTACCGCTTGTGGTGTCTGTGTGGACGTCTGTCCGTTTGACGCCATCGAAAAAGAGGAATCCAATGTTTCAGCGGATCTTTCAGATTACAAAGGTGTCTGGGTATTTGCGGAGCAGAGGGATAATGAACTGATGCCTGTGGTCATCGAACTGATGGGAGAAGGAAAGCGTCTTGCTGAAGAGATCGGCACGGAGCTTTCAGCCGTGCTTTGCGGTGAGAATGTCAAGGAACTTGCCGATACCCTTATCGGTTATGGTGCCGACAAGGTTTACATCGCCGATCATGAAGAACTTAAAACGTATAGAACCGATGCCTATGCCAAATTGATCTTCGAGGCAATCGGAACATATAAGCCTGAAATCGTCCTCCTCGGAGCGACTCACATCGGTCGTGACCTTGGACCATGTCTGGCGGTTAAAGCAGGTACGGGGCTTACTGCGGACTGTACAAGATTCGATATCGATTCCGAAGACCAAAAGCTTCTGCAGACCCGTCCGGCATTTGGCGGTAACCTTATGGCAACGATCGTTTGTCCGAATCACCGCCCTCAAATGGCGACGGTAAGACCGGGAGTCATGTCCAAGGCACCATTGACAGTGAGAGAAAAGGTGAAATCGTCGAGCTAGCCGTGTCATTCAAAGATGGAGATATCCGTACCAAAGTGCTCGAAATCGTGAAGACGATGAAAGAGCAGGTTTCCCTTACAGACGCAGATTACATCGTATCCGGCGGTATGGGACTTGGCGATCCGGAAGGTTTCAAACTCATCAAGCAGTTGGCGGATAAGATGGGTGGCGTTGTCGGCGCTTCCAGGGCTTGCGTGGATGCCGGATGGATCGATTCTTCCCACCAGGTAGGTCAAACGGGAACGACTGTGAAGCCTACAGTATACGTTGCATGCGGTATCTCCGGTGCCATTCAGCATCTGGCAGGCATGCAGGAGTCCGACTACATTATTGCGATTAACAAGAATGAAGACGCGCCTATTTTCGAAGTGGCGGATTACGGCATCGTCGGTGATGTGTATGAGGTGCTGCCGGCACTTATCGAGGAAATGGAGATCAACGCCAGCGCGCTGGTATGATTCTGGAAGGAAAAAGGTTATGCCTGAGATTCTAACAGCTGAAGAAGCTGCACAGTTGATAAAAGACGATGATACAATAGCCTCAGTGCATTTGGACTGGCAGGGTGGCCTGAGGAAGTGGCCCGTGCCATTGAGGCAAGGTTCTTGCAGACAGGCCATCCAAGAAATCTCAGGATAAGACAGGGCTCATCACCAAAGTCGGTCTGAACACCTTCGTCGATCCCAGGGTCGAAGGGGGAAGGATGAACAGCAGCGCGAAGGATGATATTGTAAAGGTGATCGATTTCGAGGGGGAAGAATGGCTGTTCTACAAGTCTTTTCCGGTTGACGTGGCGCTTATAAGGGGAACATCCATCGATGAAAACGGCAACCTTACCATGGAGAACGAGGGAATCATCAATGAAGGATTGTCTGTGGCACAAGCCGCTAAAAACTCAGGCGGCATTGTCATCGCTCAGGCAGAGTTCCTGGTTAAGAACGGCACACTCAATCCCAAGGATGTGCGAGTACCGGGAGCGTTGGTGGATTACATCGTGATCGCAACGGATAAGGATTGTTGCTGGCAGACGGAAGGAACTTATTTCAATCCTGTTTTTGCCGGTCACATCAAAGTGCCGACGAAGGTCTTGCCCCGACTTGAGATGGGCCACAGGAAGGTCCTCTTGAGAAGAGCGGCAATGGAGCTTAGGGAGAATAATCTTGTGAATCTCGGATATGGGATGCCAGTAGACGTTGCCAGTGTCATAGCCGAAGAAGGTGTGCTGGAAAAGGTGAAGCTGACCACGGAAGCGGGCACGTTTTCCGTAAGAGCGGTGTTCCAACTGGTTGGTGATGATATTGTTCTGACAGAAATTGCCCCGGGTATCGATTTGGAGAGAGATGTTTTCAGAGGATGGATTTTTGTCCTTTGGTGGCTGAAGATTTGAAAATCATGGATAGTGCCATATTCAGGGACAAATGGAATGGTTTGGAGGAAAGGTTGAAAAATTATGAATAGTAGTGTTAAATTGTTGGCAGGCATCAAGGTGGTTGAGATGTCTACATTCGTAGCAGCTCCCGCTTGCAACAAGGCGTTGGCTGACTGGGGCGCTGAAGTGATCAAGGTGGAATCTCCGTTCGGAGATCCGATGCGTTACACCGGCGGTGACAACAAGATGCCGATCGACCCTCATGAGAATCCCGGTTTCGACCAGGAGAACACAAACAAAAAGGGTGTATCCGTCAACCTGAAGACAGCAGAGGGCATGGAAGTATTCTTGAAGCTGATCGCTTCAGCCGACGTGTTTGTGACGAACTTGAGGACTCAAGCCCTCGAGAAGCTGGGCATTTCCTATGAGCAGATCTCCGGGAAACATCCGGGCATCATTTTCGGACAGGTGCTTGGATATGGTGAAAAGGGACCGGAAAAAGACAAGCCAGGTTATGATTTCACGGCTTTTTGGCTAGGGGCGGACTGCTCGGAACGCTCTATGAAGAGGGAACCGTCCCGATGAATTCAGTTCCGGGTATCGGCGACCATCAGTGCGGGTTGTATCTCGCAGGTGGCATCTGCGCTTCCCTTCTGAAAAAAGAAAGAACGGGCAAAGGCGAAAAGGTGACTGTCAGCCTCTACAACGCAGCCCTGTTCACCATGGGAACGATGGTGGTTTCAGCAAATTACGACAACACATATCCGGTGAAGAAGAAAGACCTTCCCAATCCGCTGCTGAAGCACTATATGACCAAGGACAACCGCTGCCTCCAGCTGGCCATACCTCAGTACGACAAGTTCATCGTCAAGGTTCTTGAACTGATCGGGATTCCGGAAGTGGCAGAGGATGAGAGGTTCAAATCCTTCAAAGGCCTGAAGGAGAACACATCTGTACTGACAGGAATCATTCAGTCGGCCATCGAGAAGAAAGACGTGGACGAGTGGCTGTCGCTCTTCAATGAAGGCGTTCTGGTCAACACACCGGTCAAATTCAAGCATCACACGGAGGAGGAGTTCAGACTTGCTCCGCTGCTGGGAGAGCATACGGAAGAGGTGTTGATGACTTTGGGATATGGTGAATCCGAGATTCGGCGCATGGCGGAGGATAAAGTCGTGCGGATGTAAAGATAGATGAGTGGAGTATTTGAAGACCGGTGAATCACCGGTCTTCTTTGAATGAACAGATGATTCTGTCGACAAAACCCCTATAATCGAAATAACTTATGATAATCATCGTAATCATATGTTTTACAAATAGTTGCTTGGGTATGTATACTAAAAAAGTAACATTTGAAATTGCCAAAGGCAAATGCAAAAAGTGATTAGGAGAATGTGTATGAAAAGGATTTTAGCACTCGTATTGATTGGGATTTTAGCTATGTCACTGTTTGGGGGAAACAGTGCCGTGCATGCAGAGGTTTCAACGCTGCCGAACCATGATTATGTGGATTTTTCCAGTGACAGGTCCACCTGGTTTTTTGACACCAAAGCGGATGAAGGAAATAAGGCATTTTTTGACTTCTTCCTGCCGTTCGACTCAACGGTCAAGATCAGCACCTACAATCCATTGGTGATGTATGAATTTGACCACGATTATCACTACACGGATGATGGTGTGCTGATGGTGCATCTGGAAGACCTGAGAAAAATGTATGCGCCATACTTCGACTATGTACGTGATGGCGATACGCTGCTCATCAGACATACTATATATGACAAGTTCATCAAGAGCGGATTTGGCAGAAGAGGTACAACGATAGAATATACGAAGAAAGTATGGGATATGACCATCGACCTTTCAGGGGAGACCCTTTCAGGCAGCTATGATTATTCACAATATGAGCCAACCACCGGTGGAAGAAATCTTCCTGCGATAGGATCAACGGATATTGACTTTGTCGATGAAAAAGTTGGATTTATGATTGTCAGTGGGGCGGTGACTGAAGGCGATGACCTGTATCTGCCAATAGCGGATATCATGGACCTGATGGGCAAGAAAATCTTTGAAGAAGACGGCTATCTGGCTATCCAAGGTGAAGATATGGCGGATGTCACGGTTGAAATCGAAAGGGATGAAGAGGTCCCTGCAGTAGTAGTGCCGAGACCGACGAATGTCTGGTATGGCGGTTCTGTTGAGGAAGCGGATGAGGACTATACCTGGGCGCACTATATGGACGATGTGGCCTCAGGAGCGAGAACAACCGGATGGTTATGGCGTGCATTCTACATCCCATCAGGGACCTTCCTTGACGGAAACGGTGAAGAGCATGAATTGGCTGCGGAGAGAATCGTGCCGTACAACCTCTACGTTCCGTCAGGCTATAACAAGAACACATCAAGAATGGTGCACATGCTTCACGGCGGGACAGGGAATGAACATACGGCTACCTATCGGATCATCGAACGCGGTATGCCCGTTGATCAGTATGCTGAAGACTACAACTATGTGATGGTATCACCGAATGGATGGACACAGGATCCTCTGTGGCGTCAGGATCACGCGCTGTACTCATTCCTGAAGGCAGCAGAACTGGCTATGGAAGAGTTCCCGGTTGATGAAGACAAGGTGTTTATAACCGGAAACTCCATGGGTGGAAAAGGGACACTTGAGATTGCCGTGCGATACCCTGAAATGTTTAGGGCAATGGCGCCGACATCAGTCAAAATCGCGAAGAGAAATCCTGACAGGTCCATAGGCATCAATATCGATGATACGGTCTATACCCTTGAAAGTGTTGCTGACATGCCTGCTTTCCTTGCTCAGGGAACGGCGGATACCACGACATCCTTTAAGGTGCAGATCGGTAATAACGTCGAAGATGGCGTTGTCAAATGGGGCGTCATGCCATATCTGAATGATGCTACCTATGTGTCAGTAGAGAATGGTCATCACTCCTATTCTTATGGTTCTGTGTTGATTCCGATATTCGATTTCTTTGAAAGCACTTTCGGAAATGGCAACAATCGAAATGAAGTTGTTCGACTTACAGCTGATGAAAAGATGGTAAAAGTCGGAGGTAAATCAGAAGTGTCAGAAGATACGTTGATGGTGAGCCTCGGTGATTTGGAACGAATCCTAGGTGATGCTTTCAAGGCTTATCCTGTAGAGGCATACAACAGAGATCCTGAAGTTGTAGTCAACTACTGGACGATCATCTATGGCAACCAGTCCATGAACATTTATCCGTCAGGTCTGTTTGAAGAAGGTGAAGGATTCAATCATGAAGCGGAAGTGGATAATGATGACTACAGAATTAACATGGACCGCTTCAAGGCTGATGTGCACCATGACCTGATTGAAGCCAATCGGGATGATCTCGACAAATTGGATCATCATACTGAGTTTTCCGTGGCGCCTTTTGAAAATGATGGCGAAGTCTATGTACCGGTCATCGAGTTTTTAGAAGCTTTCGGTGTTGATGTAGAGTTAGGCAAGAGTGTGTCAGCAGGTCACTAGATAATAATAAGGATTGGAAGCTCCCTTCATGTTGAATGGGAGCTTTCATGCTGCAGGCATATATTCCAAGACCAATGTATTCAATGTATCGATATTGCTTATGGATTTAATGAAAACAATCGGCTTTACAAATAATAGTATAAGGTTTAAAATAGAATTAGAAGCAATTCACTGGTAGTGAGGATATGTGACTGCATCTATCTAACTCATTAAAAGGAGAAGAAGAATGAGAAGATTATTTGTATTGTTGGTCGTGTTCCTGCTTTTAGCAGGAACTTTTGCAGGCTGCAAAGAAGTGGCTGAAGAAGAAAGTCAGGAAGCAACAACTGCAAAAGAAGAAATGGAAGTGACAGAGAAAAAGGGGATACCACGGAAGCGATGACAGAAACCGTGATGGAAGTTGAATGGCCATTGGAGGTTGTCAGCATCATATGTCCTTCAAGAGTTGGTGGATTTGCCGATTCTCACAGCCGCATTCTAGCTGATTATCTCCAGAGAACAACAGGTGTTCCATTTACAGTGATCAATGTGAGTGAAGGCGGGGGTAATATCGGTTCTGATACCGTTAAGAATGCAAAACCGGACGGGACAACGCTCCTTCATTTCCATACATCATTCCCAATCTCAGCCTACACAGGTAGATATGATGGAGACCCGGAAACAGATTTCACAGCTATCGCAGCGACGCAAGATGCAGGGAATCATGTGTTTGCAACGACGATTGATGCACCTTATGATACGATTGAGGAGTTGGTTCAATATGCTAAGGAGAATCCGGGTGAAGTGACATGGGGAGCTTCTACAGGCGTGACCTCTCATTTTATGATGGCAATGCTTGCCCGGGAAGCTGGTGTCGAGTTCAAGATGGTTGATGCAGGTAATGAATCCGAAAGAATTGGATCCTTGTTGGGTGGATTCATTGATGTATCCAATTATGGAATCAATGGAGCTGACCAGCATGCTGAAGCCGGGAGTATGAAGATCCTTGGTGTAATAGGTGATGAGAGAGATGTGAACTTCCCACAATATCCAACTGTCAAAGAGCAAGGTTATGATGTGACATGGTCAGGTGCCTTTGGTCTGTGGGGGCCAGCAGATATGGATCCGGCTTTGGTCAGGAAGATCAATGTAACACTTGAAGGCTTTGGTGAAGATGAGAAGGTCAAGGAAGCCCTGACCAAGATGGGAGCAAGCTTCACCTATAGGAATGTGGAAGAATCTCAAAGCTATTACAACAATCTGTATGAGAGATTGAAGACCTTGGCTACTGAATTGGGATTCTAGAGCAGGTTCTTCAAGGAATGATTCTATCAACTATACGAATGAATTGAAGCTCCCATTATTTGAAATGGGAGCTTCAATTCATATGTTTGAGCTGTCAAAATACCTTGTAATGACAAATTGTATGCGATATACTTGAAAATAAGCTTATTAGTAAAGGAATGATACGTTTATGATAAAGGATAAATTCTTGTCGATTGATCAAGTCTATCAGGATTTGTGTCAAAAAAATTGAAAAATTGGAGCTTATGCCAGGTGCTTATATCAGTGAGAAAGAACTGTGTACGCTATATGGTGTGACGCGTCATGTCGTCAGAGGAGCTATTACCCTGGCAAAGGAACGAAAACTCCTTGAAGTATATCCACAAAGAGGGACGTTTGTGAGCCTCATTGATATGGGCTATGTTGAAGATATACTATTTGTACGCGAATCCTTGGAAAAAGAATGTCTAAGAAGAATCATGGCTCTGTCGGATGATGAGATTATGGCCTTGTCAGATAAGTTGCACGACAACATTGAGTTTCAAAGAGCATCCTTGGATGAAGGAATCGAGTTGGATCGGTTTTATGAAATCGATGCGGAATTCCATGGCATGCTGTTCGAGGCAGTTGATAAGAAGCATTCCATGGAGCTGATACGGGACCACTATATTCACGTCCGTCGATGGAGAAACTACGATTTTAAAAGCGATAGCAAGAGACTAGAGGAAATCATCAAGGAACACATGGCAATCATTGAAGGAATCAAGAATAAGAATGTGGATGAAGCCTGCAATTCGATGCACATGCATTTAGATACGGTGACAAGGTTCCAAAACCGATTTAAAGATACACAAAGTGAATACTTTATCTTTCGATGAACTTGAAAATTTTATTAGTTGTTCAAAAGGTATTTACAAAATTGAAAAACAAATTGTTATAATTGATATAACTTGTCGACAAGTTAACAAGTATACAACAAGAAAAGTGATTCAGGGTATCAAGTGCAATCTGACGACCAGCAGAAGTTCTAGAAAGGAGAACAGGTATGAAGTACAAAGACATCATTAAGAGATCGAGTCAATTGGTGTAGAGATTGATTACATGGAGGTTGATATTGACAAGTTGGATGAAGAGTGTGATGACCCGAACACATATAGAGGTATGATTATGTTGAAGTCGGCATATGCGGAGACAGAGGAGAAAACTGCCAGTGACTGTATATAGTCTTTTGAAATATACAATGTTATACTTGGTATGGTGAATAGTGATTATAAACAAGAAGGAGTTTAAGATAATCAGAATGTAATGATTGGTATTGGAGGAAAGGTTAATGGGTAATTTGAGTAAGAAGTTTACAGCAGCATTCGGGATTTCCTTTGTGTGGTTTACGACACAATTCGGAGGCGGTTTTGCATCAGGAGCACAACTGAAGAGTTACTTCATAGCATATGGGATTTTCAGTTTGGTGACATGTATTGGGGCACAAGCGATTGCAGCTTTTTACAATGCATATATTGCATATTATTGCAAAAAGCATAAGACATATGATTATAGAAGTTTTAACAATAGGTTCTATGGCAAGTATTCACCGATTTTTTCAAATCTATTTGAGCTGGTGTATATCTTCGTTTTATTGATCGTTCCGGCAGTTGCCTTTTCAACTGGTGGAGGAACGCTGGCAGCTCTGACAGGATTGCCATATATGGCTTGTACGGCGGTTATTGGAATTTTCATTTTTGTCGTAGCAATATATGGAACTTCAATAGTACGAAAAGTTGCAACGTTGCTGTCGGTTTTGATTGTCATCGGTCTGCTGATGGTGTTCATACCAAATATCATAGTACAGTGGGGAACCATTGCTGAGACAATGGGGCAGATGCGGGAGGCGAAACTGCCTTTGTGGCCGGCGCTTTGGAGTATGATCGTATATGCAGCATTCCAGATCGCTGCTTCGCCGGCGATTTTCTCGCAGCACTCAGAGGCTCTGGATAAACCTGCTGATTCGAAATTTACATTTGTCATTGGTTTTCTTGTCAACAGTGTCATGGTTTTCATTTCGACGATTGGTTTGCTTGCCATTGTCAATACGGTTGAATATGCAGAAACGTCATTGCCTGTCATCGTTTTGGTAGAAAAGGTGTCGGCGCAAGTTTCTTGATGCCGATCATATCAATCCTGATCATTCTTGGATCGGTATCAACAGCAGTTAATATGGTATCGGCCGGAACTGCCAGGATCTGTAAAATGCTGGACAAGAATTATGATCCGGATGGCAAGCCTACCGCAAAGGTGGCTGCATCAACCATTATCCTGTGCATACTGGGATTTGGAGTAGCACAGTTCGGATTGATCGCACTGGTGGCTAAAGGATACGGAACACTTGCATATCTAACATTCCCGGTTATCATCATCCCATACATTATACATATGGTGGTTACGAATTTTGACAGAAACAATGATCCCGATAAAGATACGGAACAGGAAGTGGCTTTCGAAAATTAGTTCAATAAATGATACTTATGTTTTCTTAGTATCGAGCTCTCATGCTGGGAGCTCGATATTAAAAGGCCACCTCCAAATGTCGACTTGTCGACAAGCGGTGTTGAGTCTAGTATGTTTCTGGTACTAAGGAAAGGATTAAAGCATGTCAAAATTGATAACAGCACAAGAAGCGGCTGATTTGATCAAAGATGAAGATACGATTGCTCTTAGTGCGCTTGGTTTAGCAGGGTGGCCGGAGGAAGTAGCGGAAGCCTTGGAAGAGCGGTATCTAAGTACCGGCCAGCCTAAAAATCTCTCTATCCGCCAGGGATCAGCTACAGGGGACTGGAAATCAAGGGGTGTAACAAGATTTGGACATGAAGGTCTGGTGAGAGAATGGGTGGCTGCCCATGTGGGCGCAGCACATAAGATGAATGAGCTTGTGAAAGACGACAGGGTGAAGGCATATTGTCTGCCGCAGGGAGTCATTGTCAACCTATGGCGGGAAATAGCGGCCGGGAGGCCTGGCCTGATTACTAAAGTCGGGTTGAATACTTTTGTGGATCCCAGGCTGCAAGGTGGCAAAATGAATAACGTTACCACCGAGGATATTGTTGAATATATTGAATTCATGGATGAAGAATGGTTGTTCTATCCTTCATTCAAAGTCGATGTGGCACTGATAAGAGGTACTTCAATCGATGAAAAAGGAAATCTATCCATGGAGAATGAAGGATTCATCAATGAGGCTCTGGCTGTAGCGCAAGCTACTAAGAAATCAGGAGGAATTGTCATTGCCCAGGCGGAATATCTTGTAGCCAATGGATCAAAGAATCCCAAAGAAATCATTGTTCCTGGAGTTTTGGTCGATTATACGGTGATAGCGACAGATAAACAAGCATGCTGGCAGACAGAAGGAACGTATTTCAATCCTGCGTTTGCTGGAAACGTCAGAGTACCGGTGAAGATGATTCCTCGTTTGAATCTGCATTATAAAAAGGTGACATTGAGACGGGCTTCGATGGAGCTACGCAAGAATATGATTGTCAATCTCGGCTACGGAATGCCGGCGAGTCTTGCATCCATCATTGCGGAGGAAAACATGATTGATGAAGTAGTGCTCACAACGGAAGCTGGCCTGTTTGGAGGTGTACCGGCGGGAAGTCCGGACTTTGGCAGTTCATACAATGCGGAGGCAGCAATCGACCACGGTGCGATGTTTGATTTTTATGATGGAGGCGGTCTGGATATAACTTTTCTTGGAATGGCACAGGTTGACGGGCGTGGCAATGTCAATGCAAGTAAACTGAAATCTAAATTGATCGGCCCCGGTGGATTCATCAATATCAGTCAGAATACCCATAAGGTTGTTTTTGCGGTTGCTTCTCTTCGGGATCTGATATTGAGGTTGAGGACGGAAAACTCAGAATCATACGGGAAGGAGCAGTAAAGAAATTTGTCGCTGAAGTCGAGCACATCACTTTTAGCGGTGACTATGCAGTAAATACTGGACAGGAGGTCATCTACATCACTGAAAGAGCCGTTTTCCGTTTGGATCGAGGCCGGATTGTACTGACGGAAGTGGCTCCAGGCATTGATCTCCAAAGAGATATTGTCAATCAGATGGAGTTTGAACCGATTATCTCAGAGGAACTGAAAGTGATGGATTCAAATTTGTTCAGTGACTGCTGGGGAGAATTATATAAATTCATGTAGAAGTCATATGGAGGTACTTATGGAAAAGAAAGAACGATTATTATCAGGAGTTCGAGTAGTTGAACTGGCAACGTTCATTGCAGCACCAACTTGTACAAAGGCAATGGCTGACTGGGGAGCGGAGGTTATCAAGATTGAATCGCCATATGGTGATCCGATGCGTTTCACAGGAGGTGATAACCTTATGCCGATAGACGAAGATGAGAATCCCGGATTCGACCTGGAAAACTCCAACAAGAAGGGGATTGTCATCAACTTAAAATCCCCAAAAGGTATGGAAGCTTTTGATAAGCTTATTGGAACTGCCGATGTTTTTGTTACGAATCTGAGGTCCAATGCATTGCAAAAACTTGGAATATCATATGAACAATTGAGTGAACGCTATCCTGAAATCATTTTTGCACAGGTGTTGGGATACGGTGAAGAAGGACCGGCCAAGGATAAGCCGGGTTATGACTTCACAGCTTTTGCAGCCAGAGGAGGTATCCTTGGAACGCTGTATGAGGAAGGGACGGTACCGATGAATTGCGTTCCCGGCATTGGTGATCATCAGTGTGGTATGTTCCTTGCTTCGGGTATTTGCGCTTCTTTGTTCAACAGAACAAACACCGGTAAAGGTGAGAAGGTGACTGTAAGCCTTTATAATGCAGCTTTGTACACGATGGGAATCATGGTGACATCTGCACAGTATGGAAATGCGTATCCCATCAGCAAAAGAAACCTGCCGAATCCGCTCCTGAAGCATTATATGACCAAGGATAACCGTTGTCTTCAAATGGCAATACCCCAATATGACAAGTATATTCGTCAGTTACTTGATATCATCGGTATTCCAGAACTTATTGAAGACGATAGGTTCAGCACCTTCAAGAATCTGAAAGGCAATACAGCTCTGCTAACGGATCTTATCCAGGAGCGAATCCTTGGTAAGAATGTTGACGAATGGTTACAGCTGTTTGAAGAGGCGGATTTGCCTTGTGAAAAAGCATATCTGTGGGATGAAATTCTTGAAGATGAACAGGCATGGGCCAATGATTATCTCAGGAAAGTTGAATATGCGAATGGCAATTCAGGAGTTCTGGTGAATACACCGGTGAAGTTCAAGTATGATGTTCAAGATGATTTCAGGCTGGCACCAAAGATTGGTGAGCATACCGAAGAAATACTCGCTTCATTGGGATATTCTGAAAGTGAAATGGCCTCAATGCATGAAGCAAAGGATATCAAGATCTATGAATCAAAACTCGCAGCAAAATAGGAGAGTGATTGAATGGTATATACCCTTGGAATTGATATAGGTTCAACAACATCTAAATGCGTTTTGCTGCAAGACGGAATCAACATCGTTTCATCATCCATCGTTCAGGCAGGAGCAGGAACTGATGGTGCATTGAAGGCCTATCAGCATGTATTGGAGAATGGAGATATTGAAGAAGATGCTGTCATGTGTACGATTGCAACTGGATATGGCAGGAATATTTTGAAAAAGCAGATGATCAGGTTAGTGAACTCAGCTGCCATGCCAAAGGGGTATCTGCTTGCCACCCCGATGTGCGGACGATTATCGATATTGGAGGTCAAGATGCAAAAATCATTCACTTGAATGAGAAAGGAGTTATCGACAGCTTTCTCATGAATGACAAATGTGCAGCAGGCACCGGCCGATTCCTTGAAGTCATGTCGAAGGTCCTGCAAATGGATATCAGTAAGATGGAGGATTTTGCAGCGAAATCTGAAAATCCGACGACTATATCCAGTACCTGCACTGTTTTTGCGGAATCCGAGGTCATTTCCCAGTTGGCAAGAGGGCAGGCGAGGGAGGATATCGTTGCGGGTATCTGCAATTCAGTCGCGAGCAGGGTTGCATCTCTAGCCAAAAGGGGAAAGATGCGAGGTCGATTATATATGAGCGGTGGTGTGGCACGAAACTCAGGTGTCAGATATGCATTGTCAAAGGGACTGAAGATGGAGGTCCTGCATTCGGATCAGTCACAGTTGATGGGAGCTCTGGGTGCCGCAATTGTAGCATTTGAACGTGTTGAGAAGAATATTGAGAAGGAGATGTGTTATTGTGAGTGAAGTGAAAACCAAACCTAAGTATAAACTGGACCCCAACTCTGCAAAAGCGAAATTGGGAAAGATCGTTTCAGACTTCTACAGCAATCTTTGGGTAAAGAAAGAACAAGGGGAGATGATTGGCTGGTGTGCCAGTAATTTTCCCCAGGAAATTTTGAGACTCTGGGCCATACTGTTTGTTATCCGGAAAACCAGGCGGCAGCGATAGCTGCAAGAGGTGCGGGAGAAAGAGTGTGTCAAGTGGCTGAAGCAGATGGTTATTCCAACGACATATGTGCGTATGCAAGGATCAGCTTGGCATATACAAAACTGGTCGATGTTGAAGAGCAGAATATGCCTCAGCCGGATTATGTCCTGTGCTGCAACAATATCTGTAACACCATGATCAAATGGTACGAGAATTTGGCAAAGACTTTGGATATACCGATGATTCTCATTGATATACCGTTTAATCCGGATTATGAAGTGACCGAATCTCAAATCGAATATGTCAAAGGGCAATTTCTCGATGCCATCAGGCAACTGGAAGAGATAACCGGTAAAAAATGGTCAGATGAAAGATTCAAAGAAGTCATGGAGATTTCCAACAGGACTTCAAAGGCGTGGCTGAAAGCGACCGGTTTCTGTCAATACGAACCATCACCTCTTAACGGTTTTGAACTGCTCAATCATATGGCGGTTGCCGTGTGCGCAAGAGGGAAGGTGGAAGCTGCTGAAGCATTTGAATTACTGGCGGAAGAATATGAAAAAGCCGTTGAAGAAGGCACAAGTACATTCAGAGCAGAGGAAAAGCACCGGATCATGTTCGAAGGAATTGCCTGTTGGCCACACCTGAGATATACTGCTACACAGTTGAAATCGAGAGGAATCAATTTGGTTGCAACGATTTATGCGGATGCGTTCGGATTCATTTATGATGATTTTGATGGGCTGATCGAATCATACTGTAATGTACCTAACGCAATGAACCTGGAACATTCACGGGATATCAGAGTTGAGATCGCAAAGAACAATAAAGCGGAAGGCTTGCTGGTGCATACCAACCGGTCATGCAAGCTTTGGAGCGGTTTCATGTATGAGATGAGTCGTCAGATTGGCGAAGCCTGTGACATACCCGTTGTCTCATTTGACGGTGACCAGGCTGATCCGAGGAACTTTTCTGAAGCGCAATACGAGACAAGAGTACAGGGGCTTACGGAAATCATGGAAGCACGTAAAGGAGGTGTATGTTAGTGGAAACGGTAAAGGTCTTATTGCAGCAATTTGAACTGAAAGCTAACTCGCCAAAGAATCAGATGGACAGATATATCGCGGATGGTAAGAAAGTTGTCCTCTGTGCTCCGGTTTACACTCCAGAAGAAATCATTCATTCGATGGGATTGGTTCCGATTGGCACCTGGGGTGCGGATATGGAAGTGAATGATGCAAAAGGGTATTTTCCTGCATTCATCTGCAATATCTTGCAAAGCATTCTTGACTTAGGCATCAATGGTGCATTTGATGAAGCATCAGCAATAATAATACCTTCCTTGTGTGATTCGCTGAAGTGTTTGGGTGAGAACTGGAAGCATGCTGTACCGCATGTGAAGTTCATTCCAATGGTGTATCCACAAAACAGAAAAGCAGAGTATGGCATCACATTTCTGATTGACACCTATAAGCGGGTGATCCGCGACTTGGAAGAGGCAACGGGGTGCAAGTTCGATCCGGATAGACTGAAGGATAGCATTGAGGTTTACAATGAACATAACGAAGTGATGAGAAAGCTGGAGACAGTATTGCCGGATTATCCTGAAATCACTGCGGTGCAAAGAAACGACATCTATAAAAGCGCCTATTTCATGGAAAAATCAGAGCATACGGCTTTAGTGAAAAGCTTTATTGATGCACTGAAACTCGTGCCGAAGAAGGTAGGTACCAAAGTGAAGGTCATCACCAGTGGAATTATCGCTGATAATGCAAATCTTCTAGAGATTTTGATGAGAACAATCTTCAGATTGTTGCTGATGATGTTGCGCAAGAGTCCAGACAGTACCGAACGGATGCACCTGTAGACAGTGATCCGGTCAGGGCTCTCGCGCTGAAGTTCTCAAAGATGAACCATTGCTCGGTGCTGTATGATGTAGATAAGAAGAGGAGCCAATATATCGTCGGTTTGGCCAGAAAGTATGATGCGAAAGGTGTTGTGGTGGCACTGACAAAATTCTGTGATCCTGAAGAATTTGATTATCCGATTCTTAAGACAGCTTTTGACGAATCCGAGATCCATCGACGTTGATTGAGATTGACAGGCAGATGGTGGATTTTGAGCAGGCCAGAACCAATATTCAGACTTTCAGAGAGATGATCGAAGCATATTAGCGGATTGCATTGTATAGTATAACGTATAAAAGTGTCGGCATAGAACGCCCATCATGAAAGTGAGGGTGTATCTGATGCCGATTTTTTGCGTAGATCAGTTGATGGCAGTACAAGACAATCTTACTTGATGGCTAGAGGTTAGCGAAATAGTCCTTGATCAGCGAGATATAGTAGCGTTCCGGAGCAGTCAGATAGTTGTTCTTGCGGTATGCCGCCCATAACCGGCGATGGATTTTCTCTTCGAAGGACAAGAAGACGATATTCTCGTATTGCTCCGGATTTCTGCAGGATACGATGCCGATGCCGATATCCCCTCCGACCATCTGGTAGATGGATGTGGAAGCAGACGACTCGAAAATGATATTCGGCTTGATGTTGGCCTTGTCGCAGATGTCGTCAAAGAATGTACGGAGGGAAGTGTCCTTGTTGGTGGCGATGAAACTATCCCCGGCAAACTCCGACATCTGCTGCATGTTGATGACTCCACCGAACTGTTCCTGATATTTCTTGGCCAGGGGATGGTTCTTATGGAGAATCAGGAAGACCTCTTCGGAGTCGATCGGTTCATATTCCAATTCCTTTTCATATGTCTTGGTAGAAACGGTGGCGATGTCGATTTCTCCTTTGTACACCATGTGTTCGAGGCGCATCGCACCGGCTTCCTTGATGTCGATGATAACATCCGGGTAATGCTGGTTGAAGTCCGGGAAAATGGTTGTGAACCATTTAAGACCTCTCGAGGAAGTGATCCCTGTGCTGAAACGGCCTTTCCTGTTATCCGATATGTCGTTCAGAAGCTTGTAGGTCCGCTTCTTTATGGCCAATATTTCAATGGCTGCTTTGATGTAGCATTCGCCTGCATAAGTGAGTTTCATTTTCTTCTTCATGCGCTCAAAAAGAGGCAGTCCGAGTTCGGCCTCCAGGTTGAGTAGGCTCTGGCTGAGCGCTGACTGAGATATGAACAGTTTTTCAGCTGCCCTTGATATATTGCCTTCTTCATAGATGGCTACAATGTTTTCGATCTGCTTTAAATTCATGGGTGCTCCCTTCTTGAGTATCGATATTACTTATAGAAATCAGAAAAACAATTAAGTTTACATATTCAACCTAACTGAATTATACTATCTATATAGGAAATGTTCAACAAAAAGTAGTTTTAGATAATGGGTTTATGCAAATTGAACGAATATGAGAAATGAGGTAAGGTTTTGAAGATTACGGACTTGAAGGTCATACATGCCGGTAGGTATCTCTTTATACGTATTGAGACGGATCAGGGTATCTATGGCATTGGCGAAGCCGGTGCATGGGGATTTATCGATGCTACCGTGGGTGTGCTGGAAAAAATGAAGACATATTTGATTGGTAAGGATCCAAGACAAATCGAAAAACACTGGAATTCGTTGTATAGATCCCTGTATTTCAGAGGATCTGTCATCATGGCGGCCATTTCGGCAATCGACATCGCCTTGTGGGATATCATGGGAAAATCGCTGGGGGTTCCTGTATACCAGCTGCTTGGCGGCAAGTGCCGTGACAAGGTCAGGTGCTATGCGCCAGTATTCGAATCCAATCCGGTGAAAATGGCAGAAGGTTGTGTGCAATTGAAAGAACAGGGATTCACTGCGGCCAGGCTTATGATCACTTATTTCAAGAACGGCAATGGCAATAACCTTGATGGTGAGACCTTCAACGGGAAAATCTCAGGGCTGATCGATAGAGTAAGACTGTGCAGAGAAGCGGTTGGTGACGATTTCGATTTCGTGCTTGAGATCCATCGAAGTATGACACCGGCAGAAGCGATAGCCTTTGCAAAGGGTGTGGAACCATACAGGCCTTTGTTCATTGAGGACCCTATTGCGCCTGACAATGTCGATGTCATGTCGGATCTGGCGAAGCAAACTAGAGTTCCTGTAGCAACGGGGAAAGAGCCATCAATGTACAGGAATTTCAGATCATGCTTGAACGGGGTGCTGCCAAGTACCTAAGGCCGGATGTCTGTGTAGTCGGCGGCCTGACAGCAGCGAAAAAGATAGCCGGTATTGCCGAAGCGCGTTATGCGGGCATTGTACCTCATAATCCTCTGGGTCCTGTATCAACAGCAGCCTGTCTTCAGCTGGACGCGTGCATCCCCAACTTCACGATACAAGAGTTTCCCTCCTTCAATATTAACGGTGGTGATGATGGTATGCTGAAGACAGGTCTGTCGGTTGAAGAGGGGTATATCATCATTCCCGACAATCCGGGTATTGGGATCGAATTGGTGGATGACATCGAAGAGAAATTTCCGCCTGTTCACAGGGATATACCTATCCTGAATCATTATGACGGATTTATACAGGACCGATGAGTGCGTTTCGAGAAAGAGAGTACGATGATATGGATTTGAAGGAAATGATTGAAAGAGCTGAACAGATCCGAAGCAGAGACCGGTTCGGACCTGTAACAGTGGAGGAGTTTGCCCAGGCTCCGGTAACGGAGGAAGCGGTTACAATAAGTACCAGTCATGGTGATACGTCTGTATATTTGCTCAAGTCTTTGGAACCTGCAGGTGATATGAAACCTCTGATCATCAATTATCATGGAGGCGGTTTTATCAAAGGACGTCTGGACAGAGATAAGCTGTTCTGCGCAAAACTGGTGAATGAACTGGACTGCATCGCACTGGATGTTGATTATAAACTTGCGCCGGAATATCCGTTTCCTGCAGCATATGAAGAGTCTTATGCTGTGTTGCAGTGGGCATGTGAACACGCCGGTGAACTGGGCATAGATACGAATCGGATTGCTTTACTTGGCCACAGTGCCGGAGGCAATCTGGCAGTAGGTACCACTATACAGGCTATGCAGCGTTCTACAATAGTGCCTGCTTGTGTTGCGATTGAATATCCACCATTGGATCTGCTGACCGATCCTGGTGACAAACCCAGAACGGGTAGGGATATGCCCCTGAAAGAGCAAGGCTGTACAATATGTTTTATTGCAAGCCTGAAGAGATGGGGGACTATCGTGTTTCACCCCTTTATACTGATGAAACATTGCTGAAGGGATTTCCAAGAACTTTGGTCATCAGTGCCGGAGAAGACAGCTTGGCGGCAGAAGATGAAGAGTTTGCTTCGAAGTTGGTGCATGCAGGCACTGAGGTGACAGCAAAAAGGTTTGTGGGAAGCAGGCACGGATTTACAATAAACAGGGTTGATGGCCATGATGAAGCATTTGAATTGTTTCTCTATTTCCTGAAGAGAGCTTTTTGTGACAGGGTAATTCCTGTCGCAAGTATGATGAAATCGAGATGCATATCCGAATTGAGATTACTGCTTGGATATGCATCTTTTTTGTATCAAATTCTTTGTATCGAAAAAACTTATAGTAGTTATCGGATTTATCAATTTCACAAACCCCATCGTAAGGTTTTATACTTAATATAGTAATTATGATTGCAGCAACCGAATTTTATGGGGGTAAATGTAGGTTTTGAACAATCATAATGTGAACACGAAACCTTGGAGGTGGTCTTGACAAAAAGATGCATCATGTCAATGTAGCAAAATAAGATTGTGTAATGCAGATTATGGAGGAAATGGTATGAATTCACAAGATGTAGCAATTAAAACTAATGTAGCACCATCAATTAATGCAAATGCATATTCATTGGGGAACAAAGTCAAGTTCATCTTTTTCAGCGTTTTTGGACTCCTATTGTTCTTTATGCCGGTGACTATCGCTGGTAAAGAAACAATTCCATTGGACCACCTTTTGACAGCTATCAACACCTATGCACCATGGTTCGGTCCGAATTTGGCAATGGGAATCGCACTCGTCGGTGGTCTCCTGCCATGGATTGACAAGACCTTCAAGAAAAGCCTGATGGACTTGATTATTTCCATATTCCGTTTTGCAGGCATACCGATCTGCCTGATGGCTTACTTGAATCAGGGTCCTGGATGGTTGATGGAACCGGGCATGCTGCCTTTCGTCTGGACGAAAATCGTCATTGCCGTAACGATGATCGTACCGATAGGTTCACTTTTCCTTACACTGATTATCTGTTTCGGAGCGCTTGAGTTCATCGGAGTCATCGTCAGGCCGATCATGAGACCGTTATTCGGGACACCCGGTAAGTCAGCGATTGATGCTGTGGCATCTTTTGTCGGCAGTTTTTCAGTAGCGATATTCCTTACCAACCGTTTGTATAGGGAATCCAAGTACACCGCGAGGGAAGCCATCATCATCATGACCGGATTCTCTACAGTATCTGCTACATTTATGATTATCGTCGCCAAAACGGCAGGATTCATGGATGTATGGAATTTCTACTTCTGGTCAACATTGGTCATATGCTTCGTTGTTACAGCGATTACAGTCAGAATCTATCCGATCAGGGCAATACCGATGGAGTACAAAGACGGTGTGGGCAAACCGGAGGTGAAAGCGGCTGATAAGAACCTCGCCGCCCAAGCCTGGGATGAGGGTCTCGAAGCATCACTGAAATCCGGAAATGTAGCAAAGCGAATCGTTGAAAATGTATGGAGCGGATTGAAGATGTGCTTCGTACTGACACCGACTATGGCTTCAATCGGTATTTTTGCATTTGCATTGGTGAAGATGACATCCGTATTCACAGTTATTGGTCTGATTTTCTATCCGTTCACTTTCCTTCTAAGCTTGTTCGGATTACAGGAACCGATGATGGTGGCCGAAGCGGGAGCGGTCATTCTTGGTGAAATGTTCGTTCCGAACGTCATCGTCAAAGGGCTGCCGGCAGTGTCAAAATACGTTATTGCAGTATCATCCGTATCATCGATCATCTTCTTTGGCGGTTCAATTCCTTGTATGTTGGCTACAGAAATCGGAAAGGACATCATTCCATTCTGGAAGCTGCTCCTGATATGGTTTGAAAGAACAGCTTTGTCAATCCTTATCGCGGGTATCGTGGGACTGATCTATTTCGGCTGATACCGGTTAAGACTGAAGTATGAATGTATCCTGCTTTCTGTTGGGACGTACGTAGTCCTGTCAGCAAGCAGGATTTTTTGTAAGAAATATTAAATTAATCATGTTTTTTGCAAGTATCGATAAAACTTATGGAATATATAAAAACAATCAATTTTACAAATAATATCTCCAGGTATTATACTATTAATATAAGAAGTGCTCAATAATGATTAGAGGATTCATTCATCTATCAAATCAACTAAAAGGAGAAGAAGCATGAAAAGATTATTAGTTTTAATGGTGGTACTTTCACTTGTATTGGGGGTCTTTTGCAGGTTGCGGTACTAAGGCAGAAGAAGAAAGCAATGAGACAACAAAAGCAAATGCAGCGGCAACAGAGACGGAAGAAGCAACAGAAGCCAGCACAGAAGAGGCGGTTGAGGAAGCGGTAGAAGTTGAATGGCCAACGGATGCTGTCAGTATCATTTGTCCATCAAGAGCAGGCGGATTCGCTGATGCGCACAGCCGTATCCTTGCAGACTACCTACAGAGATCAACTGGTGTTCCTTTTGCAGTAGTCAATGCCAGCGAAGGTGGCGGAAATATCGGTTCCGATACCGTCAAGAATGCAACACCAGACGGCAGAACACTCCTTCACTTCCACACCTCGTTCCCTATTGCAGCATATACAGGAAGATATAATGGTGATCCAGAACTTGATTTCACAACTATTGCAGCAACACAAGATCCTGGAAATCACGTTTTTGCAACAACTGCTGACGCACCTTATGACAATATCGAAGAATTGGTGCAATACGCCAAAGAAAATCCTGGTGGAGTGACTTGGGGAGCAGCTACAGGTGTAACATCACACTTCATGATGGCGATGCTTGCTCAGGACGCAGGAGTTGAATTCAAGATGGTTGATGCAGGTAATGAAGGCGAAAGAGTGACGTCCCTTCTTGGTGGATTCATCGATGCATCAAACTTCGGAATCAATGGTGCTGACCAACATGCGCAAGCAGGCAATATGAAAGTTCTTGGTGTTATCGGTGATGAGAGAGATGCGAATTTCCCGGATTATCCGACAATCAAGGAGCAAGGTTATGATGTTTCCTGGTCGGGTGCGTTCGGTTTATGGGGACCTGCGAACATGGAGCCTGCATTGGTTGAGAAGATCAATGCTGCGCTTGCAGACTTCGGTAACGACGAACAAGTGAAAGAGTCCTTAGCTAAGATGGGTGCAAGTTTCACATACAGAAATGTTGAAGAATCCCAAGCCTATTATGATCAACAGTTTGGTGAGTTGAAGGATCTTGCAACTGAACTCGGATTTTAATAACGAAATTCATACTCCGCAATCCAATCAATAGCGGTTGCGGAGTTTTTAATTGGAAGAAAATGCATTTTTCTTCATGAAAATCCTCCGAAAGATGTCAATGAATACACAAGGAGGAAAACTTTTATGTGTCTTTAACGGAGGTGCTATCTTGACGAAAGATAAAGCGATTGGAATCATAGTGGCAATAATCGGTATCGTCTGGTTATTGCTCAGTTATCAAATTGAAGGAAATGCCTATTCGACAATCATCGGGCCGGATTTGTTTCCGAAGTTGGCAAGCGGTGGCATGATACTTTGCGGAATTGGGCTCATAATACGTAAACGTAAAGGTGAACACACGCCGTTCCTTGATAAGGAAGGCTGGATACGTGTCGCTAAGATCACTATAGCGATTGCAGTGTACCCGTTCATCATGACGTATCTTGGTTTTATTGTTGCGGCTGTTGTACTTGTCTTTACAGCAACTACACTGTTCGATGTCAAAAAAAGTCTAAGCATTGCAAAAAGAGGCATGTTTGCAGTGGCGACTTCAGCTGTACTGTATCTGTTCTTCAGTTATGTATTGGATGTCATCTTGCCAAGCGGCAAGCTGTTCGGCTTGTTTTAGGGAGGGTTTGAGAATATGGATATGATACTATATGTTATACAGACGATCTCGGATCCGTTTGTATTGTTCCTTGCGTTAGCGGGTGTTATCATCGGTTTGATTTTTGGTTGTGTTCCGGGGCTGGCTGGAGCTTTGGCGATTATACTTCTGTTGCCGTTCACTTACATGCTTGAACCCCAGATTGCCATTGTACTGCTAATGAGCATATATGTCGGTGGTATATCAGGGGGATTCATCTCTGCTGCACTGATCGGTATACCGGGCGCTCCGGCAGCAATAGCCACAACAATTGAGGCATGGCCGATGACGAAAAAAGGTGGAGCGGTCAAAGCACTTGGAGTCGGTACGATCGGGACGTTCATCGGTACATTTTTCAGTGGGATCGCTGCACTATTGCTAAGCCCGATAATAGCAAAATACGCAGTCAGGCTGGGACCTTGGGAATTCTTCGGATTGTGTCTTTGTGCCATATCCTTGGTTGTATCCCTGTCGAAAGCTGATGTTCTGAAGGGAATCATTTCAGCCTGTATTGGATTTCTTATCGGCGCTGTAGGTTTTGCGCCGATATGCGGAACCTTGCGTTTCACTTTTGGAATCACCCAATTGAACACCGGGCTTACACTTGGAGCAACCATGATGGGATTCTTCGTTATGAGACAAATCATGGTGGATTTCGGTAAAGGAAATGTAACCTTGCCGAAGGTGGAAGATACCAAGATAAAAGGTCTTGGGGTCTCCGTAAAGGAAGTCGTGGATAATATCTGGAATATCATAAGGTCTTTCTTCATAGGACTTGGAATCGGTTTCCTGCCTGGTATGGGATCAGGGATTTCGGCTTTCGTATCATATGCCAAGGCAAAAGATGCATCCAAGAAGCCCGAATTGTTCGGCAATGGTGCCATTGAAGGGATCTTTGCGACTGAGACAGCAAATAATGCGACAATTGGTGGAGCTATGGTGCCGATGGTAGCGCTTGGCATTCCTGGTGATACCACAACGGCTATCTTACTTGGAGCGCTTATCATACAAGGACTGGAACCTGGACCGCTGCTGATGGTCAACAACCCTGGATTCGTATACGTGATGTTCGGAGCGCTCATCTTTGCGGCTTTATTGACATTCCTGTTCCAGTTCTTCGGTATGAGATTTTTCCCAAGACTGCTGAAGATCAAGTTCATGTATCTGTTCCCTGTCATTATGCTGTTCAGTTTCAACGGTGCGTATTCAGAAGGATTATCAATTTTCAACGTATATATGGTCGTTGTATGTGGAGTCATAGGATTCATACTTTCCCTGGGCGAATTCCCGATAACACCATTGATCCTGTCCTATATACTGTCACCTATGCTTGAGACTTATCTGAGAAGGGGCATCTCATTCTCAGATACTGGAGCGCTGGCATTCTTCACCCGTCCGATATCACTGCTGTTGATTATCATAGCCGTGGTTTCCGTAATCCGTGGATTGCTGAAGAAGCCGGATAGTGCGGGAAGTGCGATTTAATTGCCGGGTGAACCGCAATACTGATTTTGAGAAGAAACACTGAATCTATAATTACTATAACGAGCAAGCATAGAGATATCATAGGCAGGACCGTCTTCCAGGCGGTCCTGCCTATGATTGCGTTGACAACTGTAGAAAAGAATGTGTAATATTAATATGACAAACCTGGATTTTCAAGCAATTTTCTAGACATTGAATGGAATCATGGAGGGGAAGAAAATGACACCATTAGCCATAACAATCATCATCTTAGCAGCAACGATTGTTGCATTCATATCAGGCAGGCTGCCTTTTTCAGTCATCTCAATGGGAATCATCCTGTCGCTGACACTGACTGGAGTCATGGAACCTCAAGAGGCTTTCTCGGGTTTCACCAATAAGAATGTGGTCATGTTTACAGCCATGTTCATCGTAGGAGCAGGGTTGGTCAAGACCAGAATCCTTCATATGGCCCAGAAGATTGTCATGAGTTTCAGCCACAATAAGAAGATGCTGGTGCTTCTCGGATCAAGCGTTGCAGGCATCATAGCCATACTGACGAGCTCGACGGCTTCAGCGGCAATCATGCTGCCGCTGCTGATCGGTATAGCCAATGAAGTGGATGTAAGCAGAAGCAGGCTTCTGTTTCCGGCGATGACTGTTGCCAATATCGCCACAGGTATGACGGTCCTGGGTCAGGGAGCGAGCAACATGGCATTCAATGATATCATGATGAATGCCGGCGGAACCACACCGTTCACCATATGGTCGTTCACGATAGCCAGACTTCCGGTGTTGATCATCGCACTTGCCTATTCATCCCTGATCGGTTGGCGGTTGCTCCCGGATATTCCCAACGATGAGTTCAAAGATGCACATGCGGTAGAAGATATGGACGTTCTTGCACCACTCAAAGAAGTTGTCGCGGTTTTCATCATCGTACTGACTGTCGGACTGATCCTCTTCTCCAAACAGATTGGCATCGACATGTATATCATCGCAGTGACAGGAGCCGGCGCCCTGATCGTATTCGGAGTGTTGAATGAAAAGGAAGCCCTGTCAGCTATCCATTTGCCGACCATATTCCTTTTGCGGGTGTGCTGCCATTATCCAGTGCCATCAAGGGTACAGGGGCCGGGGAAGTGATTGCTGACTGGATGATTCTGATGCTGGGTGATTCTGCGAATCCCTATATGATCATAGCTGTATTTTTCATCGTTCCGCTGGTTATGACTCAGGTCATGTCCAACCTGGCGACGATTACAATCTTCATACCGCTGGTTTCAGTAGCTGCCGTCAAGATCGGGGTCGATCCCAGAGCCCTCGTCATGGGCGTCATGATTGCTTGCACGACATCCATACTGACACCGATGGCCAGCCCGGCTCAAGCGATCATCATGGGACCCGGGGGTTATAAGCTGAAAGATTATCTAAAGGCAGGACTGCCTCTGACAGTTATCATTACGGTTCTATCCATTTTTATTCTGCCGTTGCTGTTTCCGTTCTAAAACTTCCTGCTGCGCTTATTATGAATCGGTGTTAAAGGGCAGTTATACGAATCATAGAAAAACAATGAATGAAGAGACGATTCATACGAGTTTGTTGTGGAGTGTGTCAGTGAATACATCATCATAAAGGAGAAAGATATGAGCGATAAGTTGATTATGGAAATTCAGGTGGACACCGGAAAGAGGTCTATCCTAAAGAGCCATTGTGGTACGATTGTCATGATTCCTTTTACAGGAAAGGCTGAAAGTGAATTGTTCAATGGTGAAATACTGCCTGGGGGTGTTGATACCCAGTTGATTGATGTCAATGGCATCAAACACATGTCTGCAAGATACATGCTCGAAGGTGAGGACCATACAGGTGAGCAATGCAAATTGTATATCGAGAATAACGGCTATTTTCATGTGGATGCTCCGAAACCATTCAAGACCATACCAACTTTCTATACAGACAGCAAGGCATTGTCCGCTTATTTTCACAGCAGAAGATTTCGGGGTGAAGGCCACAGGGATGAATCCGGACTGATCATCAAGTTCTTTGAAATGTGATGACTTTTCAGTGCAGGTAAGAGAAAACCCGAAGCGGTTAAGCTTCGGGTTTTCTTCTATCCATTATTGTAATTCCTGTAATTTCGATTCATGCTTCTAATCTACGATTTTGCTTGGAGTCAATGTTCTCAGGTAACTGCCGCAAAGGTTGTTCGGATTGATTGCATCCCGCATCTTGTACTGATAACCGAATACCCAAGGTTGGGGAGCGTTGACATAGATTTCGTCATGTTCTTCCTGAGTGAAGTTATAACCGTTCATGTGTCTAACATCGGAGTTCCAACGGCAGAAGTCAGGACCAAAAGCATGTTCAGCCTGATACTTGGCATTGCCTTCGACGAAATCATAGGTTCCTCTGATGGACTCCTTGTCATAGGCATCGAAGTTGGTGAAGAATTCCCAACCGGTGACACCACCACCACCAAGACCGGAAACACCACCCATTGCGGAGTCGCCGCCAGTGGCTGCGATATGGTCGTGTTCATCTTCCCATTTCTTCTTCATGGCTGAAGCTTCTTCGACATGTTGGATTGTCTTCCATACGTTTCCTGAAAGACCGAATGTACCTTCATAGGCACCAGCCATGACGTAGTTGAGGTTCTTGTGACCCAATCTCACCAGATAGAGCAGAGCGAAGTCGTGCATGTCTTTTTCCAGCATCATTTCGTTCTTCCATCCGCCTGTCTGCTTTAGGATCTCATCAACAGCGGCTTCCTTGTATTCCGTATCCCGTTCAGTCATACCGGCGATGACGATTTGATAGTCAAGTTTCATGCTTTCGTTTTGCTTCAAAATCTCTTCGTCTTTCATCAATGTTTCCAAGTCACAAAGCTGCTTCTCGGGATCGGTGATGATGCGGAGCATGGCCGCTTTCAGTTTTCGGCCGAACATGTTGAACTGTCTGTGGCCGATATAGAGGACATCGCTTTCATGGAAGTACTGGACGCTTCGTGCCCATGCTTGCCAGTCAGGGAAGCAGAGGGTGTAGCATCTGAAGTTATCACCCAGGTCAGCCTTGTAGGCAGGAGCAGTTCCCCTTGTGGGAAGCACTGCGGGGCCCGGCCAAGGGTGAAGTCTTGTTGCGATCTTGGTACAGACACCGTTGGCACCGGCAGGACCGAAGATTCCCCTAAGCATACCTCTTGAACTTGGTCCGGGACCTTCGCCGCAGAACCAACCATCTCCGGAGCCCAAGGAACCGGTTCTAAGCACTTCCCCGTTTGGAAGCACCCATTCGGCACCAAGGAGGTTCTCAGGGTTGGCTCCCATGAAGATGGAGGCAGGACCGAAACCAGCCCATCCTGCTGAACTTGCCAGAGTGGAGCTGGAGCATCCAACACCTGGGATGTTCAGATTCAAGCCCACTTTCATCGCTTCCGCCTGGATGGTACCGGCGATAGCGAACGGTTCAACGATAGCGGTCATATTCTTGGAATCGATTTCGATGCTCTTCATACGTCTCATGTCCAATTGGATTGCGTTGTCACCGCCGATGTGAGCCATCGTCGCCCAGAAAGTGGATCCGGCCTTGAATTCGATGCCATACTTGTTGCAGATTCTTACAACGCCCTGTACTTCTTCTGTGCTTCCGGGCAGAACGACAGCCTGTGGAAGCGGAGTCCAGTCTTCTGAAGGACCGTAGTGGGCAGATGATTGGGCAGGGACGTTTCTATAGGATTCACATACTCCTATATTTCGGAGATATTGCGCTTTCCTACAATATCTTCAAGTGCTCTGTATATTTCTCTTGCTAAAGCCATTAAACTTACCTCCTTTTACAGTGCTTGCTGTACAAGTTCAATGATATCCAAGACTTGAATCTTGTTACCATCTTCATCGACAGCATTCATGAAGTTATCTTCACACCATGGACAAGCAGTGACCATAGCATCTGCACCGGTTGCATTTGCTTCTGTAACTCTTTCGCCGGCAGTCCAGTCAGACATATCTGGAAGGTTTCGCTGCATCCGCCGCCTGCACCACAGCACCATGAGTATTCACGGATTCTTTCCATTTCAACCAGTTCAACACCTGGAATTGCATTCAAGATGTTTCTTGGAGCATCATAGACCCCTTTGGCACCATTGTTACGCGGTCTTCTTGGTTCCCAAATCTGAACCTGGTTGTAGATTTTCTTCTCTTTACCATCCCATGCTTCGTAATCTTCGCCCAATCTTCCAAGGTGGCAAGGATCATGGTAAGTCACTTTCATGGGTACTGAGTTCGTGAATGTGATGGTTCTGTCTTCTATGAGTCGTTCTACATATTCAACGACGTGAAGGACTTCAATGTTCATGCCCAATTTAGCGTACTGTCGCTTGAAGGAATGGTAGCAGTCGGAGCATGGGGTAACGATAGTCTTGACACCTGCTTTTTCAAAAGCCTTGATGTTGGTGTTGGCACCTTTTTCGAACTGATCATAGAATCCCATTTGATGTGCACGGCCTGTACAGCAGTTGTCTGCAGCGCCTAAATAACCAAGGTCAACACCGGCGTCCAAGAGCAGCTTGGCTGCGTTTCTGGCAATCGGCTGGAGCTTTTCGGTGTAGCTGTACTTACATCCTGCGAAGAATGCAACTTCACCTTGCTCTTTGAACAGGTCCTTAAGGCCAAGACCTTCTGCCCAGTCCGTACGGTTCGCTTTCTTTGTGCCCGGAATCATGCTGTTCTCGCTAGCCAGATTATTCATCAAAGGTTTTTGGCTTTCAAGAACCTTACCTTCTTTGACAGCATGAGCCTTGAGTTCAATATTGTGCGCGAGTGGCTCAAGGTTGTATCGGCAGATCTTGCATGATACATCGCATGCGCCGCATGAAGTACATGAGTGGATTGTTTCAACGACGGTTTCATCCATTTCTGTTCTGCCGTCAAGAATGCTTTGTGCCATTTGGAAACGTCCACGGGCAGAGTTTGTGTTGAAGTTATAATATCCGATACTTGGACAGTTCTCAGCGAATCTTATACTCTGAATCTTATCATAAGGAATGAATTTGCAGCTTGGACAGTTGCTGCAGCGTTCCATAATCGGTCTGAAATCTTGTAAAGCCATTTTATATCCTCCTTCTTTGTTTATCTTAAAGTAAGTTTTCCTGTATTCAGAATGTTGTTTGGATCATATATATTCTTCATCTTCTTTAAGACACTGTATCCGTGTGCGTCTTTGTTCAGCTGGATGTTCGCCCAGATGTCATAAGGTCTAGCGTAGAATCCGCCAAGTTTGGACATAGCTTTACTTGCTTTGTTGTAAAGTTCTCTGACTTTTTTCGCCTCTTTCGTATCTTCAGCGTTGTATGGTAAGCTGAATTCCAGATGTACGGATGTACCCATGTGTTGAGGTTGGATATAGACGCCGATGTCTTCGGTAGGATATCCTGCATCAATAGCCAATTCATACATCACTTCAATGAATTTTGCAGTTTGGTCAAGAGTCGTGATGAAGAAAATATCCTGGAATGCACCTTTGTACGTTTGCTTCCAGTAGGTTTCACCGGATGGATTCTCTGAAGCATTCATCACTTCATCAGCTGCAGCACCAGGCACTTTTGTAAGGAACTGAACGCCAGCAGTCTGGGCGATGTCTGCGATGTCGGCTTCTTGAGCCTTGACTTTCATTTCAGGCAATAAGATGTCTCCGGAAATGCGGACAGGAGCTACCCAGTTAGGCATTTCTTTCTTGAGTGCATCGATCTTCTCGGGAGTATCACCAATCAGTGAAGCTGCATAAGCTTTGTTCATGATGAAGCATCTGTCGCTGAATCTCACGCGGATTGTCTTGTATACGAAATCTTCCAGATCAGTAGACTTGTTGCCGGGTACCAAGAAGTTCTTCTTGATGGAAGGGAGCAACTCACACTTCAGTGAAGCCCAGGTCACGATACCCATGCTGCCTTGCGCCTGTGTCACCATTCTCACCAAGTCACTCATGTTAGGACCATTGGGAAGAACCTGGAATTTTTCCGCCTTCGATTTGTTTCGTCAGATCTTTTGGACCGTTGCCGGCCTCACCGGTAAAGATTTGATTGCCGTCACCAAAGGTTACTTCTGTACATCTTAATGGCTCAGCGTAGTTGAATTGATGTACTGAGTTGAGTCTTGGTTCCATTTCCAAACAACTGGCAACAACTGATTTGTTGGCTTTTGGTGCCATTGGAACGGCAAGGGTAAGACCTTCCTTAGCCAATGCTTCCTGAAGCTGTTCGTAAGTGACACCCGGCTCCACGACTGCCATTCTCTGTTGACGGCTGATGTTGATAATCTTGTTCATGCCGCTCAGATCAACGATGACAGCTTGTGGTACACTTGGTACCGTATCCCCTCTAAAGTGTGGTGCACTCGAGCTTACCGGTACGAGAGGAGTTTTTGTTTCGTTTGCCCACCTGACCAATTCCTGAACCTGTTCGGCGTTTTCCGGTTTTACAACAAACCATGGTGTCATGGCAGTGGCAAAACTCTGATCACTAGAATAACCTTCAAGAACTTTTGGGTCACAGGTAACATTGTTATCCCCAACAATCCCAATCAATTTTTGTTTCATGCTTTCCAAAGCTTCAACCTCCTTAAATATATTGAATTAAAGTAAAATTGGTTTCGCACTCTCACCGTATTAATTCGGTGAATATATTCATTATAGTACACTGTCTACAAAATGTAAAGCAAATTCCGAATGTATTCGGTAAAAAATGTGAGTATTGCCAAATATTCATTGAATCAATAAGCAAATGCAGGGAGTCAAAAAAGAATAGAAAAAGGGTGTTGTACCGGTAGATTGACTCTTCCGGTACAACACCCTTAGATGAATGACTATTCAGTTGTTTACTTGGTTGTAAATAATCGGTTGAGAAGCTGTATATACTTGGACATCTTCCCAACCAGCTCATATTCGCCGTCATGCAGGCACCAGTCATAGATGATGCCTCTTGCAAGGAGCAGATAGTATTCCGCTGTTTCTTCTGCAGACAGTTCGGACTGAAGATCCCCGTTGGCGATCCCTTCTGAAACGATCTTCTCCAGCAGGAGCTTCATGTATCTTCCTTTAGCGATGAAGTTCTTGTTCTTGGAGTTGTACAGCTGTCGGATGGCATCGATGCCTCGTTCGTTGTTGTATTTGGCGTAGTGCATGAAGTAAGTGTGAAGCTGCTCAGCTGCATTCAAGCCATCCAATTGGGGGTAGACTTCTTCTTCGAAGTACTGGTCTGCAATCTTGTAGAGCTCGAAGTAGATGTCGTCTTTGGACTTATAGTAGTGGTAAAAGGCACCGACTGACACATTGGCTTTCTTGCTGATATCTTCAATCGTAGTACTGTCAAAGCCCTTTTTGTCAATAAGGTCGGTTGCAGCATCATATATTTTCTGCTTGGTGTTGATTGCCTGCATTTGTCTCTTGGTTAGATTTTTTTTCATATGGGTTCTCCTTGCATATCGAGTTTGCATATGCGCACGCATATGGTCTCCGATGAATCCGATTAGGGTGGTACTATCCGTAAATGGAGAATGAATGCTTCTTATTCCGTTCTGATATGTTCCAGTTGTATTAGACACAATTATAATATAATAATTGCCAATAGTCCATTATGAAACGACAAATATTAGGAAAACTTATGCACAATATGAGTATATTCTATTAAATGTAATTTGCTGAAGACTTTAAAAACCATTGACAAATGATCTATATGATTATATACTGAATGTATTCAGTGAATGCGTTCTGCTAAAACGTCCGCATGAGTGAGTATGTATATAGTTGTATTGAAACTTGTTTAACAAAGATTAAGGGGTGCTACTATAATGCAGGAAAAAATTAGAGATATGTATGAAAGACGGCAAAAACTAGAATTGGGAGGCGGTATAGAACGTCTGAACAAGCAGCGTCATGTAGGGAAGCTTACTGCCAGGGAGCGGATCGATATGTTTCTTGACAAGGATAGTTTTGTCGAGATTGGAGGATTCCGCAAGCACAGATCCGTTGATTTTGGCATGGATAAGCGGGAAGCTCCCGGTGACGGAGTGGTTACCGGATATGGTATGGTAGAAGGCATATTGGTATATGTCTATTCACAGGATTTCACGGTTCTTGGCGGATCTCTTGGTGAAGTGCATGCACAGAAGATCTGTACGGTTATGGATATGGCGATGAAGAATGGAGCTCCAATCATCGGAATCAATGACTCAGGTGGAGCAAGAGTGCAGGAAGGCATCGATGCTCTCAGCGGCTTCGGTGAGATCTTCTACCGGAACACATTGGCATCCGGAAGAATTCCTCAGATATCAGTCATACTGGGGCCTTGTGCAGGTGGAGCGGTCTATTCCCCAGCGATTACAGACTTCATCTTCATGGTGGATGAGACAAGCCAGATGTTCATCACAGGACCGGAGGTCATAAAGACCGTGACAGGTGAGGTGGTGACCAAGGAAGCTCTCGGTGGAGCCTTCGCACATTCGGCGAAGAGTGGAGTGACACACTTAGATATCCCGATGAAGAGAGTTGTTTCGAAGAACTTAGAAAGCTGATCACTTTTCTACCATCGGCTTATGACCGAAATCCGGTAGAGCTTCCATACATTGATGACCCGAACCGTCATCCTGAGGCCCTCAATCATATTCTGCCGGAATCAGCAGCAAAGGCCTATGATATGCTGGATGTCATCGATGAGGTTGCTGATATCGGCAGTTTCTTGGAAGTGCATAAGGATTACGCCAAAAACATTATTGTCGGTTTTGCAAAGATGAATGCGGAAACCGTCGGGATTGTAGCCAATCAACCTAAGTTTTTGGCAGGATCCTTAGACGTGAACGCGTCGGATAAAGCTGCCAGGTTCGTCCGCTTCTGTGACAGTTTCAACATACCCATCATCACATTGACGGACGTGCCGGGCTATTTTCCCGGTGTGGCTCAAGAACATTCGGGTATCATCCGTCATGGAGCCAAACTTTTGTTTGCATATTCTGAATCGACCGTACCGAAAATCAACATCATTCTGAGAAAGGCATATGGTGGTGCATATATTGCGATGAGCTCCAAGCATCTGGGAGCGGATGCGGTATACGCATGGCCATCGGCTGAGATTGCTGTCATGGGACCTCAGGCGCGGCGAATATCATCTTCCGAAATGAGATCAATAATTCGCTGAATCCAGAAGGTGTGCGCCAGATGAAGATCAAGGAATATGAAGACAACTTTGCGAATCCATATGTTGCAGCATCCAGAGGTTTTGTTGATGCTGTCATCGAGCCGTCAATGACCAGGAGCTATATATGCGCCGCATTGCAGGCCAGCCGTTATAAGGATGAAGTCAGACCGGCTAAAAAGCATGGGAACATTCCGTTGTAATGATGATAATGAGAAAGTTAGGCAGGTGAGACAGTGGGCAGTTCAATAGCAGAAATAATCATGGAAGGTACAACTGCACTGGTCGCAGGAATGGGTACTGTTTTTGTGATCTTGGTATTGATTTCATTAGTGATCGGTCTTTTCAAGCATCTTGCTCCTGAAGCAAGAGATGAGAAGAAACTGATGAAAAAGCATAATGAATCAGTTGGGAATCAGGGGGAAATGTCTGGTACAGGCGATGTGTCTTCGGACGAAGGTGAGAATCTTCAGCTGATTGCTGTAATCAGTGTGATCTTGGCGAAAGCTCTGAATACATCGGTAGATAAACTGCGGGTAAGATCAATTCGAAAAGTGGAAAGGAGACAGCATCAAACAGGATGACCGTCCTTGATGCAGGTATTGTTATGGATAAATATAGAGTAACCGTCAATGGAGTTTCATATGAGGTCGAAATTGAATCACTGGAGGGTGAAGGAGCTGGTGCGGGTTCGGCAAGGCAGTCACAAGCTGCGTCAAATCCAGCTCCCCAAAGTCATGCGGCGCCTCAGGCAGCAGCGCCAGTGGCTTCAACGCCTGTGGCATCGGCTCCTAAGAATCCGGCGCAAAAGGGTAGTGGAGCTGACGGCGGAGAGGATGTGCTGGCTCCGATGCAGGGTAAGATTGTCGGAGTGCAGGTATCTGTAGGGCAAGAGGTTAAAAGCGGAGAAGTGCTCGCAATACTGGAAGCGATGAAGATGGAGAATGAGATCATGGCATCGAAAGACGCCAAGGTTATGGATGTCCATGTCGCTGCAGGCCAATCCGTTGAGGCAATGATATACTTGTGACTCTCGGATAGAACGGAGGCCGTAAACGTGAATATGACAGACAGACTTGCCGAAGCCTTCGGCAGATTTATA
>LQAG01000098.1_pt1 | contig 41674 bp, 60 predicted proteins | sample 1535801 | NCBI WGS metagenome assembly LQAG01 (sample SAMN04331584, study PRJNA305678) | bioreactor metagenome | isolation source: bioreactor_3 inoculated with Wadden Sea sediment 1st replicate of a... | place: Germany:Bremen
GAATTCCCTACACCTTCATGGGAGCCGGGGAGGTTCGATGCCACGGGCAATGTCAATTCAACCAAATTCGGTGACCGCTGCACCGGTTGTGGTGGTTTTATTGACATTACCCAAAATGCCGGGGCATGTGGTTTTTTGTTCGACCTTTACCGCCCGGGGTCTAGAAGTCGATTTTACTGACAATAAAGTAACTATTGTCAAAGAGGGATCAGAGAAAAAATTCGTTAACCAAGTCGCTCAAATTTCATTCAATGGAGAGTTAGCTCGGAAGAAAAATCAGAAGGTACATTTTGTGACAGAGAGAGCTGTTTTCGAACTGCGCCCCGAGGGTCCAGTACTTATTGAGATAGCTCCTGGCATAGATTTGGAGAAGCATATTCTTGCGCAAATGGAATTTAAACCGATTATTGCGTCCGACCTTAAGGTAACTGACTCTTCCATCTACCGGGAAACTCAGTACGGCCTTAAGGAAAAACTAACTGCCCAGTAATACTAGAATATCTATCCATTTTTGAAGTGCCACAGAATTATCAAGCAATCAAAACAAGTTGATGAGTTTTGGCCATGAAATTGTTATTGCTCCCGATTCCTACAAAGAAAGCTTGTCGGCTCTAGAAGTTGCCACGGAGATAGAACTGGATTTCGGGAAATATTTCCAGAAGCCTGTTATCTGAAAGTGCCTATGGCAGATGGCGGAGAAGGAACGGTTGCTGCCATGGTGGACGCCACAGAAGGATCTCTCGTTGATGTGAGCGTATCCGATCCTCTGGGCCCCGGTGCAAGCTTTCTACGGCCTAACTGGTGATGGGGAAACTGCCATTATTGAAATGGCGGCAGCCAGCGGTTTGGCCTTGGTAGACCCTGCTCTGCGCAACCCCCTAAAGACGACAACCTATGGTACCGGAGAATTGATCAAGGCAGCTCTCGATACAGGCATCCGCCACCTGATTATTGGCATCGGAGGTAGTGCAACAAATGATGGTGGAGCAGGCATGCTCCAAGCTTTGGGCATTCAACTGCTGGATCAATCTGGGCGAGAGATAGGCCCTGGTGGTGGATGCTTAGCAGACCTCAACCACATAGATATCGGCAATATGGATTCAAGATTAAAAGATTGTCGGATCGAAGTAGCTTGCGATGTGAACAACCCGTTAACTGGCCAGCAAGGTGCCAGTGTCATCTTTGGCCCACAGAAAGGCGCTACAGAGGAAATGGTGGCTGAACTGGATCGTAACCTTGGTCATTATGCCCAGTTGATCAAACGGGACCTTGGATCAGACGTGGAATTGGTGTCGGGTGCGGGTGCCGCTGGTGGCTTAGGTGCAGCACTGTTGGCATTTTGGGGCACAACTGCGACCGGGAATCGAAATTGTCGTGGAAGCTGTTGGGCTTGATGCAGCAATTCATGATGCTGACCTGGTGATAACTGGTGAGGGGCGAATGGACAGCCAAACCATCAATGGTAAAACACCGATCGGCGTTGCGCATATAGCAAAACGTTATCAAAAGCCAGTGATAGGGATTGCCGGTAGTCTTGCGACAGATGTGATTGTGGTCCATGAGAACGGAATTGATGCTGTCTTCAGCGTACTTCGTCGGGTTGGCAGTATAAATGACGCTTTATCCCTCGCTGCTGAAAACCTCCGAAGGACTTCACGAAATATTGCTTCGGCCATAAAGATTGGAAAAATAATAAAGTCTTAAATCGAAATCATCACGATGGGTTGAATAGAATCAATTAGGCGGGAGTGTCATTTTACCATAAGTCTGAGTCTCAAAAAGGAAAAAATATAAGGAGACCAATATCTTGGATACAAGTTTCATCAAAGGGATCATCTCCCCGATCATCACTCCAACAGACGCGAAAAGGTGCGTTAACGAACCAGTCCAGCGTGAGATCGTTGACCATGTCATTAAAGGTGGCGTGCACGGCATCCTCGCCCTGGGAGGTAACAGCGAGCCATACGGCCTTGACCTGGAAGAGCAGGAGCGTAACGGCCAGATCGTGATTGACCAGACCGCCGGCAGAGTCCCGGTCTACTTCTGCATTGGCAGTATCAGCACCAAGGAATGCGTCAAATTGGCAAATAAGGCTGAAGAACTCAAAGCCGACGCTATCAGCGTAATGTACCCCTTGTTCCTGGAACATTACGACGAGGAGCTTTATCAGCATTTCAAGGCTGTCGCCGAAGCGACCAGTCTACCGGTATTGATCTACAACATCCCCGAACTTAAGAGCTGCAGTGTGTCCGCCACTTTACTTGAGCGCTTGGTCGACATTCCCAACATCGTCGGAATCAAGGAGGACAGCTGCGACATGGCACTGACCGCCGAGTTTATACGCCGCACCCGCGATTCAGGCAAAGACGTTAAAGTCATTGCTGGTTGCGACATCCTGATTCTGTCCACTCTGGTCTATGGCGGCGTTGGGGCTTTAACCTCTAAAGCCAATATCGTTCCAGAACTGGTGGTCGAGATCTATGACAAATACATGACCGGTGACATTGTCGGAGCCCTGGATGCGCAGTATCGCCTGATGCGCGTGCCCATGGTCAATGACCTTTCCAAATTCCCGGTTGTTACCAATAACAATAGGCACCTTCCCAATTTTGGAATGGGGGGACAGGTCAAATAGATTTCACGCTGAAGCCGGAGGAGATTCAGACTATCAAAGTTTGCGGTAAGCATGACTTCTTCCGTCATTACGAAAACCTCTCCAAGGTTTTAGTTAAGCGCAAAGAACCGCGATACACATTTAGGAGTGAAATTGTATGTTTCGTCGTACAAAAATCGTATCAACCCTCGGCCCAGCCAGTGGAGAAGAAGAACAGATCAAAACCTTGCTCGAAGCAGGGGCCGACGTTTTCCGTTTAAACTTTTCCCATGGTGATCACCAGAATAAGCTGGGGCTGATCGAGCGTATCCGTAAGGTTGCTGCCGAGTTGAATCTAAATGTTGCCATCCTTGGAGATCTGCAAGGCCCCAAGATCCGAACCGGTCTAATGAAGGGTGGTTTTATGGATCTGATAGGCGGCAGCAAAGTGACTATAACCACCAGCACAATCGAAGGAGAAGAAAATATAATCCCGACCATCTACGAAAACCTGCCTAAGGACGTCAAGCCTGGAGATCATATCCTATTTGATGATGGCCTGATGGATATGGAAGTCCTCAGTATTAAAGGTCAGGATGTCTGCTGCAAGGTGATCACGGGAGGCCGGTTGAAAGATCGTAAAGGCATCAACCTTCCCGGAACCAAGGTGTCTGCACCTGCTCTGACTGAAAAAGATCTTGAAGATCTTGATTTCTGCGTCAAGCACAAGGTCGATTTTCTTGCCCTTTCTTTTGTCCGTAAGGCCTCCGATGTTCAGCAAATGAAAGACCTGCTAGTGCAGAAAGATCACGCTCCGTTGATCGTTTCAAAAATAGAAAAACCGGAAGCAGTTGAGAATTTTGACGCGATTTTAGAAGTGACCGATTCCGTTATGGTGGCCCGGGGTGATTTGGGAGTTGAAATCAGTCCCGAAAAGGTTCCATTGATCCAGAAAATGATTATCCAGAAGTGTAACGCGGCTGGCAAACCGGTTATTACTGCGACCCAGATGCTGGAGAGTATGGTCAACAATCCAAGACCAACCCGTGCGGAAACCTCGGATGTTGCCAACGCTATCCTCGACGGCACAGACGCTGTCATGTTGTCGGGAGAAACGGCCACTGGCAAATACCCTGAGGAAGCTGTCCGGGTTATGGATAGGGTGGCCCGTGATGTTGAGAGCAGCCCGCAGTACTTAGACTGCGACGCAGCTCAGCGTTGGTCGGTTATGGTCGCCAGTGCAAGACCGAGTCGATTGGTCATGGCGCCTGCCAGATTGCTGAAAATTATGGAGCCCAAGCAATCCTCACCTTTACCCAAACAGGTAACACTGCAGCACTGATATCCAAGTATCGCCCTAACCTGCCGATCTACGCCATGACTCCATATGATTTTGTTAAGCGACGTATGGCTCTTTTTCTGGGGTGCGGCGTTAAGTGTCGACAACGAAGAAACCACCGAACAGCAGATCCTGACGGTGGAAAAGGCCGTCCTGGCCGCTGGTGTTCTGCAAAAAGGCGATATCACAGTCATTACCATGGGCAGTCCGATCCCGAAAGTAAGAGCCTCCAACTTACTTAAAATACATGAGATAGGTAATCCATAGCAGTATATGTAAATGGAAATTTACATAGTTGAAATAAAAGTCGGTCGAAATAACCTCATCTCAGGCAGGACAGTATTATGAACAAAGAAGTTACCATACCTGAGGCCATGACCCATATCAAAAGCGGCATGACCATCATGATCAATGGTTTCATGACTGTAAAAAGCCCTGAAACCCTCATCGACAATATGGTTGAGCAGGGTATAGACAATATTACCCTGATCACCACCGATACCGCCGTCCCAGGAATCGCCTCAGGCAAACTAATCCGCAAGAAAGCTGTCAAAAAGCTTTACGCCTCCCATGTTGGGCTCAATCCAGAAGCGGGTGCGCTGATAAATTCTGGTGAAATGGAGGTCGAACTGGTGCCTCAGGGAACCTTAGCTGAACGCATCCGCTGTGGAGGCGCCGGACTAGGCGGCGTACTGACCCCAACCGGGATCGGCACTGAAGTCGAAAACGGTAAGCAGAAACTCACCGTGAACGGTAAAGACTACCTGTTGGAGTTGCCCTGCATGCCGATGTCGCCATCATCAAAGGGACCATCTGCGATCGAGTCGGTAACGTCTTTTACCGCGGGACCACCAAGAACTTCAGTATTGTCATGGCAATGGCGGCAGATTACGTCATCGTCGAAGCCGACAAGATCGTCGAAGTGGGCGAACTCGGTCCTGAACAGATCATGACCCCCGGCATTTTTGTCGACGCCATCGTGCTTTCGGATGAACAATACCGGATTGATGAAGGCAAATTGCAGGAGGTGCTACATGGTTGAACTGAGTAATAAAGAAATTGTTGCCCAAAGAGCAGCCCAAGAATTGAAGGATGGCGAAGTCGTCAACCTGGGAGTTGGTATTCCGACCCTGGTGTCCAACTTTGTTCCCACAGGGTCGCATATCATCCTGCATGCCGAAAACGGCTTACTCGGTATGGGCCCCTTGTGTGCCCCGGGAAAGAGGATAGTGACGTCATGAACGCTGGAAACCAGTATGTTCACACTCTGGCCGGCGCCAGTTTCTTTGATAGTGCCACCTCATTTGCAGTTATTCGCGGTGGTCATGTTGACGTTACTATTTTAGGCGCCTGCAGGTCGACCAGCAGGGAAATATCGCCAGCACGTTATCCCCGGCAAATGGTGCAGGGGATGGGGGGGCTATGGATCTAGTGGCCGGCGCCCAAAAAGTCGTCGTCGCCATGCTGCACACAGCCAACGGCGCCCCGAAGATCATGAAACGGTGCAGTCTGCCGCTGACGGGCTTGAAATGCGTGGATATGATTATCACCGAAAAGGCTGTACTGGATGTCACCGACAGAGGCCTAATTCTCAGGGAGATTATGCCCGGTTCATCCATGGAAGATATTCTTCAAGCGACCGATGCTGAGCTTGTAGTGGAATAACTTGAAACTTGTTAGCCAGACAGTAGATAACCCTGATGAAATTTTACAGTTGTTTTGGGTGGACTATGGCGCCCGTGGTAGATGGTTTCAGAGTCGGTCGTCTGCTAAGAAACAATATTTATCAGTGATTTTAGACAGGTAGGGCATGGCATATTTCTCCGAGTATTCAATTCCCCAGTTGACCTGGATTGCTCTGGTACTAGTAGTTACAGGAATGCACAAAGGTGGGTTCCCGGTTGGGCTTATAGGTTCTTCTCTTATGATTCTTATTTGGCCAGATCAAAGCCATTCGGCGCGAAATGCGATTGGTTTTTTATTGCCTTTGCTCTGTCTTATGGATGTGTTTGGCGTCTATCTCTATAGAACAACAATTGATTGGAAAAGACTTACTTTTCTTTGGCCCGGAACTCTTTTTGGAATTGGGGCAGCTAGTGTTTTGTTTATTTCTGACTCTACTAGATTTTTCTCTGTTTCTGAAAGCACTTTGAAAATTTGTATTGGAGCCCTTGGCTTGTTATTTATTGGCTATTATTTAACAAAAAAAATCATTCTGAGTCACCTCGAAAAATCGTTGAAACCAGGGTTAGGGAGTAGTTCTCTGTTTGGTGTCGGAGCTGGTTTGACATCAACTTTGGCTGATGCTGCCGCACCGGTTATGCAGATGTATCTGCTACCTCAACGACTTCCGAAGAAATGGTATATCGGTACGAATGGAGCGTTTTTTTTAGTTATTAACCTAATAAAGCTTATTCCGTTCGTACTATTAGGACATATCTCTAGCCAGAGCTTAATACTTGGTGGGGTGATGCTGCCAACCCTTCCTATTGGAGTCGGTCTTGGATTTTGGTTGGCTCATAAAACGAATGAAAAACACTACAATCTAATGATCTATGCAGTTCTGTTGGTTACATCGATTCTGCTAATTGGACAGTCATAAGTCTATTCTCTGGAGGGAATCCATTAAAATAATCGTTAAGGACAGTTCCAATAGTTCTTACAAGTTCGCATCCAACGAAACATAGGTTGTTAAAGAGCAAAAATAGGCTGTCACCCGACTAATTCTTCAACGACCTGGTAGAAAGGAAAAGAATAATGGCATCGATCATAGAGTTGGCTTCCCAGATTGTTTCATCTCATGCCTCTTCGACACCAATGACAAAAGACGAGCTGATTGCTGAGTTGGAAGATGTCCATGCATCATTGATTGCTCTTGAAAAAGGAGAATCACCTACGCCTGTCGACGTTGAAGCTACAGAGGAAGAAGAGAGATGGCTTCATTTGATTGAGCACTCTTCAATGGTCAAAGCGTTCAAATCAACACTAGTTTCTAGACACTCCTGAGTTGCAAAAGCGACATCAGGCGGACATCCAGGCCTTTAATCCTTCGTAATAATGTCCACACGCAAGCGCGATGCACCTAGAGAAAGTGTTCGCTCAATAGAAATTTATTCGCATCCTTGCATTGATCAGGTCATTTCTATTAACCGGACAACAACAGATGAAAGGAATAAAAATGTTCCAATAAATTTTGGTTCAATTGGACGACTCGGAGTTGGCTGAATGTGTGCTGCCTCAGTTAGAAGAGATTGCGAGCGAATGCAGGATAAATACAATTGTTTTCATGCGTATCGTTGAACAAATTTCTCAGTTTGGGGGCGAAGAATCTATTTTGATAGACGAAGCTTTATAAACGTGGAACCCGCCCTGAAAGCTGCTGCTGAAAAGTACCTGAATAGCGTGGCAAATAGACTTGCATTGAAACGGGTAAGTATGGAAACCGAAGTTGTATTCGGGCCGGCTGCTGAAAGCATTGCTGATTATGCCGAGCAACATGACATCAGTCTTATTCTTATTGCAACCCATGGTCGTTCCGGAGTAAGCCGATGGGTCATGGGAAGCGGAGCGGGTTCTTCGCTCCTCGACTGTGCCGGCATTAATGGTTCGTGTTCCAGGTGGGGTGTCAGGAATATAAAAGCCGGAATAGTTATAAGCTTCCACCAAAATAATATTTGAATCTGGTTATCCTATTCATCTCACGAACTTTCATGTCATGACAAAGTTATAAAGATGAAGAGATTTAGTTCCCCTCACCTCCATGAGAGCCGAGCACTCGGGGGAACAATTCAAAAATCGAAATTCCACTTTTGGAGGAGTATTCGTCGGATGGGCAGACCGTTTTCAAAAGTAGTGATATATGCACTGTTTGAATCATTTGCGCACCCTCAGACACTCTTGCCATCCATCCCCCGATACAGGATTGCTTCGCTCAGGTGTCGGGAAGCGATCTGCTCCTCGCCGTCCAGGTCGGCAATAGTCCGGGCCAGTTTCAGAATACAGATAAAACCCCCGACAATAAATGCAGCCAAAGATGATCTGTCTAACTATATTGAACGCTTCCATAATCCGCGCATAAGGAAAAGAAGTTGCAAGGCGTGATATGAAGTTTCAGGTGTTTTCAAGCCGTCCATAGAAAGGGCAGAACCCGTCACTATGAGCACCTAAAAAAGAAATCAAGGCTTTTGACAATGAACCTTTTTTTCTTATAGCCTTACAAGAGGTCCTTGTTAAATAGCTGATTTTAAGGCTTTGATACTCACGTTGAACCTATTGAAAATCGCCGAGGGAACTCAATTAAAATAAATCTGTATGAATGCTTTACCTGTTGAGTAATTAATATGCACATTTGATTTTGACTTTTTCTAAACAATGCTCATGGCTTACTAAGGGATTATAGATAAGATAAGTCTTAGGAGTTAATAATGCTCAGTAAGACGTTCGTCTTCATGTCGATAAAATTATTAACGCTGTTACGAGCAACAAAAAACACAAAGAGCTGAATATACCTATCTCGATCCATTACTCTTGGGAACGTAGCCTGGAGAAACACGCCATAGACCCCGGCAAAAACGAACCAGTCCGAATCCTCACTGCAAAAGAACTGAAGGAATGCACTGACCCCATAGATAAGTTTCTCGGAATTGCTAAAGTCGGCATGCTTCATTTATATCGACAAGTCGAAGCCTTGGGATATTCCACATTACTTTGCGATGCCAACGGAATTACCGTTGACTGGCGTGGCAATGAAAGCTTAGCAGACCACTGGAAAGCTGCCGGTCTATATTTGGGAGCTGTCTGGAGCGAAAACCAAGAGGGAACCTGTGCGGTTGGAACGGCCCTTATTGAACAAAAACCTCTTATTGTTCATCGTGGCGAACACTTTAGAGTAAAAATTCAACCCTGACCTGTTCTTGTTCTCCCATTATCGGCCCAACCGGAAAAATGATGGGTTTGATTGATGTGTCTTCCCTCCAATCACCAGAAAACAGGGAGAGCCAACATCTGGCACTGCAATTGGTAATGAAAGCCGCACGTATGATTGAGTCGGCCTACTTTCTTGATCATTTCAAAGATCAATGGATCATTGGCCTGAATCATGAGCGCGAATTCGCCGACGTGACCAGCGAATGTTATCTTGCCGTGAGCGGAGAAGGAAAATCCTGGCCGCCGATTGGGTTGCATCGCAAGCCTTGGCCAGTAATCGACACACTGCTCTGGTCGGTCAAAACATCGGGGAAATCTTTGATTTGGATTTTAACAAACTGCTAGAGATGACCCACAACTCAAGTCTGGTTTTACCAATACATACTCAGCAGGAAAAACAAAAGCTTTACGCATCACTCCGTCGTCCCCGCGCACTTTCCATCAAGACAAAACCTCAGGTGACCAGAGCTCAGCACAATCGCGCCAGCCAGCAGAATTCATATCACCAGTTAGACCTTAATCGTCTGGCCGGTCGCGATCCCCTCTTACAGAAAATGTACGAAAAATAAAACGGGTCATGGATCACTCGATACCGATCCTTCTCACCGGGGAGACAGGGACTGGGAAAGAAATGTTCGCCCGGGCCATCCACAGGTCAAGCCGGCGTTCCGAAAAACCGTTTATTGCTGTGAACTGTGCCGCCATTCCTGAGTCGTTAATCGAGAGCGAGCTCTTCGGCTACAAAAAAGGAGCTTTCACTGGTGCTGATAAAAAAGGAATGCGGGGTAAAATTCAACAAGCCGATGGAGGCACTCTATTTCTTGACGAAATCGGTGACATGCCTCCAAACCTGCAAACACGATTATTGAGGGTTCTTGCCGAACGCGAGATCACCCCTTTGGGGTCAGAGACGTCCATCCTGATTGATGTTCATGTCATCTGCGCAACACATCAAAACCTAATTGATTTAGTTCATTCCGGCCATTTTAGAGATGATCTCTACTATCGTCTGAATGGCGTTTCCTTCGATTTGCCTGCCCTGCGGTTACGCGCTGATATCAACTTCATCATTTCGCAAATACTTGACGTTGAAGCCGAGGGATTTCACGATAAAATCACGATACAAAAACAAGTGATGGACATTTTAACGACCTATCCCTGGCCGGGAAACATACGTCAATTGCGCAATTGTCTACGTTATGCACTTGCTGTCTGCGAAAACGGCGTAATTACCACAGAGGACCTTCCTGCGGAAATTCTTAATTCTGACAATCGCTTTGAACAAAGGCCTGGCAACAGGTTCTCAATCGATTCGGACATTCAAACGACGAGCGGAGATCTGGATCTTAATAATGATGTTCACTCCCTCAACATTCGAGAGCAACACGAACGAAAAAAAATCATTCAAGCTTTGACACGACACCATTGGCAGATAACAAGAGCACTGCAAGAGATTGGCTTGAGCAGAGCGACGGTCTATCGAAAAATGAATAAATATCAGATTGTTCCTCCAAACCGGCGCAGTAGATGAACCGGCGCACCCCATTATTCCGGTTCTGAGGCCTTTTAGCTCTAAGTGAATCTCAATTTCAGATAAGACAAATGTCTCACTTCTTAACCTGATTATGAAACACATAAGACTCTTGTCTATCAGAAAAGTGTCTTATGTGCCTGATATTCAATTCTTTTCAATTCGAAAAAAGAAAAAAATCTATTGGCCCAACTTTTTGCTGCGTTTATATATTCAAACATAACTCAACAAAAGGAGATGGATTGTCATGGCCCTCAATGCTGCCTTTGTTTTTCTCGCCCCCGGAGCTGATCCAGAAAATCATCGTTGTCAAATAAACACCCCCGAAGTCAATCTGACGGTTGTCGGAGCCCCTAACTATGCCAGTGCTGAAACTATTGCAAAAAAGCTGGCCTCTGAGGGAATTGTCGCCATCGAACTCTGTGGAGGTTTTGGCCATGTCGGCACAAGCCGTATTGCTCAAGCAGTCACAGGCAAAGCTCAAGTCGGCGTTGTGAGGTTTGATGTACATCCAGGGCTTGCAGGGAAAACAGGGGATGATATTTTTAGCTTGAATTTGATCCCACATTCCTCTCAAAACTCTTTTAGAACAATGAACGAAAAGTCCCATGACATTTCTGTAGGCATTATTGCCAATCCCGCAGCAGGAAGTGATATCCGTCGTATGGTGAGCGCGGCTTCAGGTTTTTCTATTGCGGAAAAAGCCAATATCGTTCGCCGTTTTTGTTTGGGAATGAGCTCTTTTGGTGTCACCAGAGCCTATGTCATTCCTGATCAATCGGGAATTGCCGGGAGCCTTATTAAACAGAAAAAGCAAGGTGAGGATGTCCTCGGAGAACACTGGCCGGAGTTGGAATTGCTCGACATGCACGCCGACGACAAAGCCGCCGACACTCTGGCTGCCGTTGATCTCATGATCAGAAAAGGCGTTCGTCTGATTGGCGTTCTCGGTGGAGATGGAACTCATCGCTTGGTCGCCAAAAGTTGCGGTAACACCCCATGGTCGCACTTTCCACAGGAACCAATAATGCCTTTCCCCAGTTTCAGGAAGCAACGATTGCCGGTATCGCAGCAGGGTTGGTTGCCAGTCACGCTGTCCCTATGCACATGACAACAAAAAGGAATAAAGTTCTGAAGATTGCCGTAGACGGAGAGACTAAAGATTTAGCCCTCGTTGATCTTTGCTTGACCAGTGATATTTGGGTCGGTAGCCGCGCCATATGGAAACCGGAAAGGGTTAGGGATATTTTTGTGACTTTTGCAACTGCAGATGCCATAGGTTTATCCTCTGTTGCGGGGCTGATCAATCCGATTCCGCGAGATCTAAATCAGGGTCTTCATCTGGTTCTCTGCCCGCCAGGAACGGGGATTCAAACACTCTATGCGCCGATCGCACCGGGTCTGATTCTACCGGTTGGAATTGCTGAAATAAATACGATGAAAGCCCTTGAAGTGAAAACCTTCCCCCTCAAAGAGCGTTTGTATCGTTGGATGGTGAGCGTGAATTTGCATTACGTGAAGAGAACACAGTCTCTATCTGGTTGGACACCGAAGGACCATTGACCGTTGACATTCCACGCGTCATGCAACTTGCGGCTGAGCGTGGAATGTTTAACCAGTTGTCTAATTGAGGTTCAAAACTGATGCGGCAGATACACTCAAGCAGAAGGGTAACTGCTTCTTTCATTGAGACAGACGTCTCAGAAAGCGTCTCACAAGTAAAAAGTCCTCGCCTTCACATCCAATTATTTCTAGTCGGTTCTATCCTTCCAACATTTTCTTAAAACCCCTATTTATCTTAAATTATTAGGAAATAGCTTTGATCAACAGTTTTCGTTCGGGTGGACAAGATTTGGGCACAGTCCTTGATGTTCATTAAAGCTGTTTGCCGGGCGTGTTGCCTTTTAGGACAATTGTATTGGCGATATTTCTATTTTCAGAGGTAGAAAGGAGAAAAGCATGGAGAAGATGTCACGTGAAGGTCTGCTCAACGCTTATCGAAAGATGAGACAGATTCGTGAATTTGAGGAACGGCTCCACAAAGAATTTGCAACAGGTGAAATCCCTGGTTTTGTGCACCTCTACTCTGGAGAAGAGGCTGTCGCTGTCGGCTTTTGTGAGCATCTCAACAGCAAAGACAAAATTTCCAGTACTCACCGAGGCCATGGTCACTGCATCGCTAAAGGTGTTGATATCATGGCGATGATGGCTGAGATCTACGGCAAGAAGACGGGTTCCTGCGGTGGTAAAGGGGGCTCGATGCATATTGCCGACCTTGACCTTGGCATGCTGGGGGCGAACGGTATTGTCGGAGCCGGGCCTCCACTTGCTTGCGGAGCCGGCTTGGCAGCAAAACTGCGCAAAGATGGAAGCGTTTCGGTCGTGTTTTCGGCGATGGCGCCGCCAACCAAGGAACAAACTTCGAATCGATGAATTTAGCAGTGACGCTGAACCTTCCCGTAGTTTTCGTTCTTGAAAATAACGGCTACGCTGAATCGACGTCCCCTAAATACAGTGCCAAGGTTGGAACGGAAAATATTTCTGACCGGGCTCGCGGCTTTGGAATGCCGGCCATTACTGTCGACGGTAATGACTTTTCCGCCGTCTATGAAGCGGCAGCTGAAGCTATTGAGCGGGCAAGAAAGGGTGGCGGCCCGTCCTTTGTTGAGTGTAAGACACTAAGATATTACGGCCACTTTGAAGGCGATGCGCAGACCTACCGCCCGAAAGACGAAGTAAAAACGCTCGCACGCAAAACGATCCATTAAAGCGTTTTGCCGCCATGGTGACCTCAGCCGGCCTGCTTGAACAGTCAGAACTAGAAAGCATCGACAATGAGGTTTTGTCCCTAATCGATAAAGCCGTCATGGAAGCCAAGTCTGCCCCCGCACCGGATATCGAAGATTTGCTGACAGACGTGTATGTTTCTTATTGATGAAAACCAGATCGAAAAGAAAGGACGAAACCATGGCCAGAAAAATTATGTTCAAGGAAGCAATCAATGAAGCGATTCGACTGGAAATGGAAAAAGATGAATCGGTCATTCTGCTGGGATTGGATGTCGCAGGATCTGCCGGCACTGGAGAGAAGCGTGATTCATGGGGAGGCGTTCTTGGTGTCACCAAGGGTCTCTACCCACTGTTCCCCGACCGCATAATCGACACGCCGATTTCCGAATCTTCCTACATCGGCGCAGCGATTGGCGCATCTGCATGCGGCATGCGCGCCATCGGCGAATTGATGTTCGCAGACTTCCTCGGCGTCTGCTTTGACCAGATTTATAATCAAGCCGCCAAATTTCGTTACATGTTCGGAGGCAAGGCCGTCACGCCTGTCACGATTCGAACCATTATAGGAGCGGGTTTCTGTGCTGCGGCCCAGCATTCACAAAGTCCCTATTCTATCTTTACCCATGTGCCTGGGCTGAAGTGTATCGTCCCCTCCAATGCATATGACGCCAAAGGGTTAATGACTGCATCGATCCGCGATGACGACCCTTGTATCTTTTTCGAACACAAAGCTCTTTACACCTCTAAAAGTGAGGTTCCAGAAGAAGACTATGCCATCCCCCTGGGCAGAGCCAATATTCTTCAAGAAGGCGATGACGTCACCATCGTCGCATTAGGCTTGATGGTTGACAAAGCCCAAAAGGCGGCAAAAAAATTAAGTAAAGATGGCATCAAATGCACCATTATCGATCCACGAACCACATCGCCATTGGATACGGATGCCATTTTTTTCGAGTGTGAAAAAAACCGGCCGGTTGGTAGTTGTTGATGAAGACAGCAGTCGTTGCGGTTTTGCTGCGGATGTCGTAGCTATGGCAGCACAGGAAGTTTTCGCTTCACTCAAGGCGGCTCCACAGATGGTTGTTCCTCCTTTTGTTCCGGTTCCATTTGCCAAGAATCTTGAAGATGCCTATATCCCCAGTGCAGCTAAAGTTGAAGACGCTGTCCGCAAAGTCATGGAGTAGAAGATTATGGCGAACGACAAGATTTATCCTCTGATCATCCCTAAATGGGGCTTAACCATGGAAGAGGGGATGATCTCAACATGGTTATTGGAAGAAGGGGACGACGTCGAGGTTGAAACTGAAGTTCTTGAAGTATCAACCGACAAAATAACCCAGCCGATTGAAAGCCCGGTTGATGGTATTTTAAGACGAATCATCGGCGAGGAAGGCGAGGAGTATCCCGTCAAGGCGCTGATCGGCATTATTGCTGCGAAGGACGTTTCAGACGAAGAAATTGACGCCTTTATCGATAGTTATGAAGGAGTAGTCGGTTCCGTTGATGGCGACGATGACGAAGAGGGTGAAGAAGATGCAACTGATGACACACCCTCTGGAATGGTCAGAAAACCCATGTCAAAAAATGCGTGCCACGATAGCTAAAACCGTAACCGCCTCCTGGGAAATTCCTCAGTTTCCCCGTGACTATGGTTGTTGATATGACCCAAGCCAAAAAGTTACGGGAAAACTTAAAGGCAACCGACCAAGAGATCTCGATGAATGATATTGTCCTCAAAGCGTGTGCCGGAGCGATTCAGAGATATCCCATGGCAAATGCTCAGCTGGATGGCAAGAAGGACTACCTTCTGAACTCTCAGATCAACATCGCCATGGCAGTAGCCGTTGACGAGGACCTTTTCATGCCGGTCATCAAGGGATGTGAATCTCTGACCTTGTCGGAACTGGCTGAAGCTGCAAGACAACTCGTCGTCAAGGTAAAAGAGGGGCCTGTCGGTGAAGAGGATTTGCGTGGCGGTAATTTTGCCGTGTCAAATCTCGGGATGTTCGGCGTGGAAAATTTTGCAGCTTTAGTCCCCCCGGCATGGCTGCAATTCTAGCCGTGGGCGGAATCAATGACGAAGCCGTAGTTCGAAACGGAAAAATTGTTCCGGTTCCGATCATGCGAGTGACCTTAATGTCAGATCATCGTATCGTTGACGGCATGTACGCCGCTAGCTTCCTGGGCGAGCTCAAACGTTTGCTGGAAAATCCCGAAGACCTGTAACCTTTCTCTAGGGCCGGCGCCTTCAAAAGCGCCGGTTGAGCAAACAGAGCACTGTTTGCCGGTAGATCGCTTTGTCAACCCGGATGAATTTGATTTTTTCGTATAAGAGGTCTTGAAATGGGTTTCAAGGAAATAGCGTCTGGTCCACTCATTCGCTCTTCCTATAAAGCGGAAATGATGCACAAATAAATCGCTTCAAAGGCATTTGACGCCTCACTGGTTTCATGGCGTTTTTCTAAAAGCACAGCCATCAGATCAGATGACAGGAGAGCCTTATGGCCGATAAAACATATGATCTTATTGTCTTGGGTGCCGGCCCGGGTGGCTACGTCGGCGCAATCCGCGCATCCCAACTCGGTATGAAGGTTGCCGTCGTCGAACAGCGCTCAGCCCTTGGTGGAGTTTGCCTCAACGAAGGCTGTATCCCGAGCAAGGCGCTGCTCGACTCAAGTGAGTATTATTCACTGGCAAAAAATCACTTCGCTATACACGGCATTGAAGCACCCGAACCAAAACTTAATCTGGCAACAATGATGACACGCAAAGACAGCGTCGTCAGTGAACTGACGGCAGGTGTTGAATATCTCTTTAAAAAGAATGAGATTTTTTGGATTAAGGGCCAGGGAATCCTTCGTGGAACTGACAACAATCACTTCCACCAGATTGCTGTTGGTTCAGAGGTTTACAGAGGCAAAAAATCTTACTGGCGACAGGGAGTCGCCCGGTAGACATCCCTGGTTTGCCCATCGATAACAATCTGATTATTGACAGTACAGGCGCTTTGTCACTCACTCAGGTTCCTGAACATCTGGTTGTTGTAGGTGCTGGCTATATTGGCCTGGAGCTCGGTTCGGTGTGGCTGCGGCTGGGTTCAGAAGTATCTGTTGTCGAAATGTTGCCACAAATACTACCCAAGTCCGATCCAGACACCGTCAAAGCCCTCCAGCGATCACTGAAAAAACAGGGGATGAACATCCATTTGAGCGCCCGAATTGAAGAGATTCAAGCGGACAATAATCGGGCTACGCTCACAGTCATTGGAAAAAACAAAACCCACGAGATTGAAGCAGACAAGATTTTAATTTCAGCCGGTCGCAAACCAAACCTTGATGGTTACGGTCTCACAGAGAGCGGAATAAAACTTGATGAATCAGGATTTATCCGCGTTGATGATAATTACATGACAACAGCATCCGATATTTACGCCGTAGGCGATATCGTTGCTGGTCCCATGCTGGCGCATAAAGCCTCTGAAGAGGCCGTGGTGTGTGTTGAACGCATGACAGGTCAAGGATCTGCTGTTGATTATCATGCGATAGCCGGAGTTTGTTATACTTGGCCGGAAATGGCTTCAATCGGAAAAACTGAACCTCAGCTGGAAGAAGAAGGGATCCCCTACAAAGTTGGTAAATTCAATTTCATGGGAAACGGCCGCGCACGCGCTATGGCCGAGACTGAGGGACTGGTGAAAATTCTTGTTCATACTGAGACCAGAAAAATTCTTGGATTCCATATTCTGGGCCCGCGCGCTTCCGATCTGATTGCCGAGGCCGTCGCCGTAACAAGTTTAAATGGAACAGTCGATGACATCGTAAGAATAGTCCATAGCCATCCGACCCTTTCCGAAGCTATCAAAGAAGCTGCTCTGGACGTGGATAATGCAGCGATACATGCTTAAATCATAGGTGAAATGACGGGATGTCTGTGAGCCATCTGAGCCTTAAAAATAAGAACTTAAAGACATGAGCAACACTGCCTTTGAAAAAAATTGCGCTCCTCTCTGGCTTGAGCCCGATCGGGTCGAGACCAAGAACAGCCACGGAACAGGCAATACTCTCTCATCAGTGATTGCCGCATTGCTGACTTTTGAAAATGATCTCGCCAAGTCGGTTCAGCAGGCGAAGAAGTATATCAGCGAGGCTATTCTTTACGGCGCGGAATATCAGATCGGCAACGGACATGGTCCCGTCAATCATTCTTACCAAAATGGAGAGTCCTCCTTTTAATCGCGAGCTCGCTCAAGGACCCCTCTCCGCGGCGGCATTCAACCATTATCTGCAACAGGATGAACTCTACAGTGAGGATCTGGCCACCTTACTACCCTGTTTCTGGTTCTACTGGAAAATCAGACAGAAGCTGATATCCCAGAGCGTATTAAAACCCGTATCAGCTTTGGCTTGATCCCTACGGTGGCGATGCATTTCGAATCCAGACCCAAAAGATGATAGTTCATGTCAACAGACAGGCCAACTGGGGTCGATCGCTGTGAACGTAAGGCCATGCAGGAAGCCTTTGTCTCTCCCAGCTTACTTGAACAAGTTTTCTGGGACGGTGCCTACAATAAATATTATTAGCTCTACTTCACTCAATTCCCCCACATTTTCAAACCATCTTGCGATCCATCCCCCGATACTGGATCGCTTCACTCAGGTGTCGGGAGGCGATCTGCTCCTCGCCAGCCAGGTCGGCGATAGTCCGGGCCAGTTTCAGAATACGGGTAAAACTGCGCGCAGACAGACCAAGCTTGTCGGTCACCTGCTCCATCAACACATCCCCTTGGTCATTAAGTAGACAAAAGCGCTTGATGTGTCGGGCCTGCATCTGGCTGTTGGCATGCAAACCAAAAGGGGACAACCGTTCATGCTGAATCTGGCGGGCACGGTTTACCCTTTGTCGAATCGCATGGCTTGATTCCACCGGGGTTTCACCTGTCAGGTCTTTATGGGGCACCCTCGGAACTTCAACATGCAGGTCGATCCGGTCGAGTAAAGGCCCCGACAGCCGGCTGCGATAGCGCTGAATCATGGTCGGAGTACAAGTGCAACCATGTTGAATGTCACCTGAAAACCCGCAGGGGCAAGGATTCATTGCCGCAACCAGCATAAAATTAGCCGGATAGGTCAGACTTAAAGCGGCTCGACTGATACTGACCTGGCCATCCTCGAGGGGTTGACGCAGCATTTCCAGGACATTCTTTTGAATTCAGGAAATTCATCAAGAAAGAGGATTCCGCGGTGAGCCAGCGAAACTTCACCGGGGCGAGGATAAGAGCCGCCACCGATCAACCCGGCGTCGCTGATGGTGTGATGAGGAGAACGGAATGGCCGCCGCCGTACCAGTGCGTTGCTGCGTGACAATAATCCAGCAACAGAATGGATCTTGGTCGTCTCCAAGGCTTCTTCAAAAGAAAAATCGGGCAAAATAGTCGGCAGCCGGCGGGCCAGCATGGTCTTGCCACTTCCTGGCGGACCTGCCATGAGGATATTGTGAGATCCGGCTGCCGCCACTTCAAGAGCGCGCTTGACATGTTCCTGACCACGCACTTCAGAAAAATCGTCTCCATCACCAACCGGCGCCTCCATGCTCATCTCCGAATCAGCATGAAAAGGGTCGATTTGGACTTCTCCGTTGATCAAAGCGACCGCCTCACCAAGGTCGCGCACCGGGAAGACCTCCGGGCCGGCCACCATCGCCCCTTCCTCGGCATTGTCAAGCGGAAGAATCAGAGCATAATTACCCCATTCACGGGCGGCAACAGCAATCGGCAGGACACCGCGAACCGGCTTAACCCGACCATCAAGCGACAATTCTCCAAGCAGGATATAGTTTTCAGGCGATCTGAATTGACACTGCCGGTTGCACTGAGCAAACCGACGGCAATCGGCAGGTCGAAGGCGGCTCCATCCTTGCGGATATCAGCCGGGGCCAAATTGATGGTAATTCTGCGGGCGGGAAAATCGTAACCGGAATTTTTGATCGCCGATTTAACCCGATCCTTACTTTCTTTGACCGCGCCTTCAGGCAGGCCAACGGTTGAAAACTGCGGCAGCCCTTGAGCGATATCGACTTCTACCTCAACAGGATAAGCGTCGATACCGATCAGGGCACCTGAAATAACTTTTGCCAGCATCTCTCCCCTCTCGAAATGCAGATCTATCTAAATTTTGAGACAGTAGGCCCTCAAGCGTCACGGCCAAGGGCAGCGTTTTCAGCTCTGGTGGACAAGCTCATCAATGTATTTTCTGCCATAACCGCAGCAACCGCTCCATCACCAACGGCCGTTGACACCTGTTTCAGGACAGTGGTGCGACAATCTCCAGCCGCATAGATCCCCGGAACAGACGTCAAGGTATCCTCTCCCGACTTTATATATCCATCTTCATTCAGCTCGACGAGATCGGTCAGAAAACCGGTTGTAGGAGTCACGCCAACAGCCACGAACATCCCCTGAATATCAACCGTACGGGTTTCTCCGCTTTTCATGTCGCGCAACACCATTCCGGTTAAGCCTGAATTATCCGACACCAGACTGTCAACCACAGAACACCAGGCCATTTCAATCTTGTCATTGGCCAGGACCCGATCTTGCAAAATTTTGGTCGCCCGCAACTGGTCACGCCGATGAACCAGATAGACCTTGCTGGCAAAGCGGGTCAGAAAAAGAGCCTCTTCCACGGCGGTATCGCCACCACCGATGACGGCAATCGGCACATCGCGAAAAAAAGCACCGTCACAGGTGGCGCAATAGGACACCCCCCGACCGACCAGAGACTCTTCACCATCGACTCCAAGTTTTCGTGCAACCACTCCGGTGGCAATGATCACTGCCCTGCACGTGATCTCCTTACCATCAACGATCAACGCCTTGGTATCCCCATTGTTAATGATCTTTTCGACCGTACCATAACCGGTTTCCAAACCGAATTCGACGCAATGCTCCTGAAAGCGCGACATCAATTCCGGCCCTTCAATCCCACCAGGATAACCAGGCCAGTTTTCGACCAACGTCGTTGTCATCATCTGCCCCCGATGATCATCTTTTCAAGCATCAGAGACTTCAAACGGGCACGTGACGCATAAAGCCCTGCCGTCATTCCTGCGGGGCCGCCGCCGACGATGACAACATCGTATTCTGTGTCGCTCATTTTTTTAAACTCCTTGAATTAAAAATGAAATCCCGTGGCTCACGGCAAGAGATACGTATTCTTGCATATTCGACTCCAAAATGGAACCATCTCACTTTGATCAGTTTCTTGAAATAATATCGCCCCGCAGGTAGTATGGGTGCGCTTACAAGGAGAACGTGCAATGCTGAAGCTGTTTAACTATTTCCTCTGGGTCCTCGTCATACTGGTTTAATCATCGGACTGGATCAACTGATGACCCGAGTCCCGCTAAAGGCACCAGGCCTTGCACAGAGTCAGGTCTTTTACGTTGATTTCCGCTCCCGCTTGATCGCTCTGTTCGCTCCTGCCGGGACAGGATCCCCCTGCCCCCGGAGCCGACGCTATTGAGACGATGATCGAAAAAACGCAAAAAACAGACTCAATAGCTCCAGACAGGAGCACTCGTTACCTCTATGTCGATCGCGATGGCACCCTTCAATTTGCCGACAATCTACAGAAGGTTCCGGTTCAATACCGGCAAACCGCTCAGCCCCTGGCCGATTAATCGATGAGTGGCATCGGCAAACAACTCCGTGACATTCTCAGTGGAGATGACAACCTCGATCGCGCCTGCCGCAGTATCCCCCCTGAAGCCTGCCGCGAGGTATCCCACAACTTTTCGCGCAATGTTGCCAACGGCGCTGCTTCAAACTGGCAGAGCAGATTGCCGGTCCGAACCTGATCCTGCCCTGGCTGTTCCAGCTGCTGGGAACTCCGGCCTGGATGTTCGCCTTCCTGATGCCGATCAAGCAGAGTTTTTCGCTACTCCCTCAGATGATTGTCGCCGCCAATATTCGCAGCCTGCCGGTGCGTAAATGGGTCTGGGTCGGTGCAGGACTGGTTCAAGTCGTGTGTCTGCTATTAATGATCCCGACCGCCCTGCTGCTGCAAGCGCAAATGGCCGGATTCACCCTGCTGACACTGCTGATCATCTTCAGCATGGCCAGCGGCACAGCCTCCGTCGCCTTTCAAGATGTCCTGGGGAAGACAATCGACAAAGGCCACAGGGGAAAACTACTGGCGCAGCGAGCTTTTATCGGGGGTATTCTGACCACTGCAGCGGGTTTCATTTTAAATCGGGTCCGCGATACCCAGCAGGGACTCACACCGGTATTGACCCTGGTCTTTATCGCGGCATTGCTCTGGGCTGTTGCAGCCCTTGCATTTGCAACGATCCGTGAAATTCCGGGCGCAACTCAAGGAGGAAGAAACGCTGCCGCAGAAGCTGGAGCCGGGATTGCTCTGTTTAAACGCTACATCGGCTTCAGAAAATTTTTACTCGGTCGCAGCCTGCTTCTCTCTGTTGAGCTGGCAACCCCATTTTTCGTTCTTCATGCCGGACAGACCCTCGAGTTGAAAGTTCGGGATATCGGCATGCTGGTCATGGCCGTCGGTCTTTCGCAGATCCTCAGCAGTCCTTTCTGGGGGAAGATGGCGGATACAACCAGTAAAAAAGTCATGATGTTGAGCCCACTGATCGCTTTCGGTGCCACGCTCCTGGCGCTGTCAACGGCACTGATCCCCGACAGAACCCTGCAGTATGGTATCTATTTCATTGTGTTCGTGCTGATTGGATTGGCTGAATCGGGCGTTCGACTGGGGCGGAAACCTACCTGGTTGATGCCTCCCCCAAGGATGAGAGAGCGACGTACACCGCCTTCAGCAACAGCCTGGTTGGCCTGTTGGCACTTGCGAGTGGAGCCGTTGGCCTGATTGCCCAATGGGCGGGAGCAACCGCCATGCTGCTGACCCTTTCAGGATTGATTCTACTGGCATTTTTTGCCTGTCGCACCATGCCTGAAGCAGATCAGATGCTGGCCGTCGATCCGGTCTCAACCGACCAGACCGACTAGCCTGTCCATCGCCTGACCGAATCAGGGGGTTCCGTAAATATCAGCCCGACGGTCATCCAGAATCTTGATCTCAGAGCGGTATTTTCCATTTCAGCAAAGTCGAGTATTGCAACCAATTCGGTATCCTCACTCTCACCGGCGATCTGCAAAACGGTTCCAAGCGGTGAAACCAGCTGGCTGAGGCCGACGAAATTGAGCTTCCCTTGGATTCCGCAGCAATTCGCCCCGATCATAAAAAGCTGGTTCTCAATCGCTCGAGCCCTGAGCAGGGTCTTCCAATGCTCCTGACGAGGATTTGGCCATTCCGCAGGGAGACAGATAATCTCTGCCCCCTCAAGGGCCATTTTTCGAAATAGCTCGGTGAAGCGCAGATCGTAGCAGATCGCAATGCCAAGACGACCGACAGAGCTATCGACAACCAGTGAATGATCCCCGGCGCCAAGATAACGATCTTCATACATGGTCGAGTAGAGGTGCAACTTTCGGTAAGTTGCAATAATTTCACCCTTATCAATCACATAGGCCGTATTATAAATCTTGCCGTCTTCCAATTCCGGCAGGCTGCCGACAGTCACGAGTTGAAGTTCGCGGCACAGCTCCTTGGTAAATTCAAGAACCCGCGGTGTCTCTTCAGCCAGGGCAGTAAAATTACGGTAATCATAACCACAACTCCACATCTCCGGCAGCACGGCTAATTGAGCTCCTTGTCCGGCAACCCGGCGCAAGGCAGCGGCAGCCTTGTCCATATTGGCATCAATGTAACCAATTGAAATATTATATTGAATCGATGCAGCAACGACCTGTTTCATTATTTTCTCCTGACCTTCACGTCTGTTTAGTTTAGCATGGAGCCAAAAAAAATTATTAAGGTTTCGTCTTCGGTTGGTGCCCATCCAAAGAAGCATATCGGCACGATCAGATTTTGTTGACTGTATACATTTCCCATGTTAGAAATAATAATCGTTTCACTATTTGAGACAGATGGTCAAATAGTGAAACGTATTTTTCATTTGCCTTTTATTTTTGCGTTTATATACTAAGGCTGGTTTAACTTTTATTTTATTTTGTTATGAGATCTTGAAAAATTCAACCGAAAAGAAATGTGATTTTGTTGCGAATGTCCAAGTTATTTAATTATTAAGTAATCCTGTATACTCCTGGAGCCTTGATGTCATGAAGAGAAAAGCGGCTACCTTTTTCATCATGCTGACGTTCTGGACAATTATGTCCGGCATGTTTGATGCCTTCCACTTTTCACTCGGCATTTTATGCTGTTTGCTCGTTGCTTTCTTCAGTAGCGATCTGCTGTTTCCTGATCAGGGTAAGCCCTGGGTTAAAGAAACCATCGGCATGATCCGCTATCTCCCCTACCTGCTGTGGCAAATCATACTCGCCAACCTGCAGGTGACCTACATCGTCCTCCATCCCCGCATGCTGGACAAAATAGATCCCCACCTGTTCCGCTTCAAACGAAGTTAAAGCGCCCCATATCAAAGGTTGCCATGGCTCAGTCTATTACACTGACACCAGGCACCATTACCGTCAATATCCATAAAACCAGATTGCGGTTTACGCTCTGACCAGACAAGCAGCCGCCGCACTCCCCGGTGAAATGGAGCGTCAGGTTGCCAAAGCACTGGAGATCGAATAATGATCGACACACTTATCATTCTGCAGCCATGATCATGCTGTTTCTCATGTTGCTGAGCCTCTACCGAGTTATTGGAGGCCCGACGGTTCTCGACCGTATTCTCGGCGGTAATATTGTTGGCACCAAAACAACGGTCCTGCTCCTGCTGGTGGGGATTATCTATAAAGATCTGGGTATGTTTGTCGATATCGCTATCGCCTATGCCCTGTTGAACTTTATCGCCACTCTCGGGGCGACAAAGTTCTTCCTGCGCAAACGTGGCTCCGGTGAAATTCTGGAGGCTGTCCTTGAAGAACAGGCCGAATTGGTTGAACGCTCTAAAAACGCTAATGGGAGGTCGTAATGGATGTTGCCATTACTCTATTCATGGTCGTCGGACTGTTTATTTTCACTATTGGTGTCATCGGTCTTCTACGTTTTCCCGACTTTTACAGCCGCCTTCATGCTGCCGGTAAATCTGACTCACTTGGTGCCATCCTGGTGATTATTGCCGTGGCTCTCTACAACCTGCAGGAGTTCAATTTTGCCAATGTGCTGGTCAGCATCAAAATCATGCTGATAGCCGTATTCATCTTTATGGCGAGCCCGACGGCGACTCATGCTCTCACTAAAACAGCGATGGTCATCGGGGGTGACCCCCTGGGTGAAAGGGAAGGTGAAAAGATGATCTGGGCTATCGATTTATTTATTCTTCTCATGGTTGTAATCTGCGCCATCGCAGCCATCAGCGTCAAAGACCTGCTCAGTGCAACCGTTATTTTCGGAGTGTACAGCTTCCTGATGTGCCTGCTCTGGGCAGAAATGGGAGCGGTTGACGTCGCCTTTACTGAAGCGACCGTCGGCGCCGGAATCAGTACCGTCTTATTTATCGCTGCAATTCTTCATACGTCACGGAGGAGCAAAGATTGAAAGCGCTCGCTCTCTTTACCACTCTTGTTACCGGGGCCGTTCTACTTTACGGTACGATGGATTTTCCAGCCTTTGGCGATCCGCATTCTCCGGCAGCCACACATCTGTCTGCCTACTTTATTGAAGAAGCGGTTCCCCAGACCCATGTCCCCAATATTGTGACCGCTGTTCTCGGTGACTATCGGGCTACGACACCATGTTTGAAACCGTCGTTATCTATTGTGCCGGTCTGGCTGTTGTCAGCGTTCTACGTCGTAAAAATCGCCAGAGACGGAGGACAGATCATGAAACTGCTTCAGGAGCGAGCCAGAAACAAAAGCTTGGTGAAAGCCTGATTATCCAGACCGTCGTCAGAATGCTGGTACCCTTTATCCAGCTGTTTGGCCTCTATGTCATCGTTCACGGGCACTACAGCCCCGGTGGTGGATTTCAGGGAGGGGTCATCCTTGGCGCTTCGTTTGTCATGCTGGCCCTGGCTTTTGACCAGAAATTTTCCATGCAGTATATGTCGGAAAGAGCCAATAACCTGCTGGGCAACATCGGGGCACTGATTTTTACCGGGACTGCTGCTCTTTGCGCCGTTATGGGCGGACTCTTTCTCGACTACAGCGCCCTCGACGTACTGATTCCACTCGGTCCAATCGAATGGCGCTCCTTCGGCATCTTTGTGGTTGAAGTCGGTGTCGGTCTGGCGGTCATGAGTATCATGGCAGCACTCTTCTGGGTGCTTGGCTCTAACGGAGAAATGGACGAGGGGCTTTAAAATAATGGAACAGCTCACAGCCTTGATCATTGCCAAATATAACTACTGGATCTATGTCACTCTGATGATGATCGGGTTCTATGCCATGATCGGCAAAAAAACCTGGTCAAGAAACTGATCGGTATGAATATTTTCCAGACTGCCATCATTCTGATGTTTGTCTCAGCCGGGGTCAAACAAGGAGCCGGGATTCCGATTCTCGATAAGTATAAAGTCCTGGAGCATGGAGTCAACGTCACAGAAGTTGTCAACCCTCTTCCCCATGTCCTGATGCTGACAGCCATTGTCGTTTCGGTCAGTGTTACCGGGGTTGCGCTGGCAATTCTACTGCGCATTTACCGTGAATATGGAACCCTTGAAGAGGATGAAATCCTGGAGAAACTCGACCAATGAGTTCGTCAAACTTGCATATCTATGTTATGGCAGTGCCGCTGCTGACGGCTTTCTTCGTCAACATTCTGGGGCGCAGGTCAAAAGCCTGGATCGCTCCTCTGGCCCTGGGAAGCCTGGCATTTTCAACACTGGCTTCGCTTATCGTCATGGGACAGGTTATGGCTCATGGCGGCTTCAGCTATACCGTCGGTCGCTGGCAACCGCCCTTCGGCATTGAACTGGTTGTTGACCATCTGTCGGCGGTCATGCTGGTGCTTATTTCTGTTGTTGCCCTCATCGCGACGGTATCAGCACTAAAATCTGTGGAGAAAGAGCTTCCCGGTAAGGAGTTCCTGTTTTCACCCTCTACCTGATTCTGATCACCGGCCTTTACGGTCTGGTCCTGACCGGTGACGCTTTCAACCTCTACGTGCTGTTGGAGATCACCTCCATCACAACCTATGGCCTGATCGCCATGGGGCCGGGACGTGCGCCATTGGCCAGCTTCAACTACATCATCATGGGATCGATCGGAGCCTGTTTTATCTGCTTGGTGTCGGCTATCTCTATATTATGACCGGCAGCCTCAATATGGCCGATATCAGCAATATCCTGGCCTCCATGCACGGTGGTGCGGCAGTGGCAACCGCCCTGGCTTTCATCGTTGTCGGACTCTGGGTCAAAATGGCCTTTTTCCCTCTTCACGCTGGTTGCCCAACGCCTACTCCCTGTGCCCGACCGGTGCGGCACTGATTGCTGCTCCACTGGTGACCAAGGTCACCATCTACCTGATGATCCGGGTGATGTTTTCGGTCTTTTCAGCCGATTTTATCTTCTTCAGCAACCCTGCGGTGCAACAAGGGATTGTCTGGGTTGCAGCGATTGCCATCATCTGTGCTTCCGGCATGGCTCTGGCCCAGCGCTTCCTGAGAAAAATGCTGACCTACATTATTGTCGCCGAAGTCGGCTACATGGTCGGCGGCATCTGGCTGGCCAACGAGATCGGTATGACCGGCGCTATCCTGCACATCATCAACGATGCCCTGATGACCCTCTGCCTGTTCCTTGCGGCAGCGGCGATCATTTACCGGCTCGGTTCTCCTCTGGCCTTCGATAGCTTACAGGGGATCTATCGCAAAATGCCGATCACCATGGCGGCCTTTACCGTGGGTGCATTTTCGATGATAGGGGTCCCGCCAACTGCCGGATTTTTCAGCAAGTGGTACCTGATTCTAGGCGGCATTGAAGCGGGCCAATGGATCTATGTGATCGCCCTGCTGTTCAGCTCACTGGTGAATGCGGTACTTTTTTTCCGCATTATTGAAATCGGCTATTTCTTTAAAGAGGGCGAACATCACGGCCACGAAAAGGTTGATGAAGCCCCCTTGATCATGCAGATACCTCTGATCATCAGTGCGGCAGCCCTGATTATTATCGGCCTCAGCACCGGCCCCTTGATCGAAACGATCATCAAGCTGGCCGTACCGGCCGGGCTGTAAACGAAACATTCGGACTATTTGTTAGCGTTATCGTTGAATAAACCAAGAACAGGGTAACCTCCACTATGAGTTATCAAGTCTCCATATGGCCTCTGGCGGCCATTCTGGTCTCGCTGATCGGATCGATCCCGATCATGTTATCGAACCGCAGTCCAAATCTGCGTGAATGCTGGACCTTGCTGATTGCATTCACAAAGGTTGTCATTGTTGCCTCACTGCTTCCTACGGTCCTGGCCGGTGGCGGGTTTGAGTTCACCATTGCCGAGGTCGTCCCCGGAGTCCCCCTGGCTCTGCGTGTCGATGCTATGGGGATGTTCTTTGCCCTGGTTGCTTCGATTTTGTGGTTCTTCACTTCAGTCTATTCCATCGGCTATATGCGCTCACTCAACGAGCATGGACAGACTCGTTACTACGCCTCTTTGCGGTGGCCATCTCGGCAACTCTGGGTGTCGCTTTTTCGGCCAACCTGCTGACCATGTATCTCTTTTACGAGATGCTGTCGCTGTCAACCTATCCCCTGGTCACCCATCATCAGGATGCTGAGGCCAAACAATCGGGACGCAAGTACCTGACCTACATCCTCGGGACTTCGATCGGGCTGGCTCTGCCGGCTATGTTGATCGTCTACTCACTGGCCGGCACCCTCGATTTAAAATCGGCGGGATACTCGCCGGAACCGGCGCAACCCCCCAGGCCCTGGCCGTTATCCTGATCCTTTTCCTGTTCGGCTTTGCCAAGTCGGGCCTGATGCCTTTTCACGGCTGGCTGCCGGCAGCGATGGTCGCCCCGACTCCGGTCAGCTCCTTCCTGCACGGTGTTGCCGTCGTCAAGGTGGGTGTGTTCTCAATCCTGCGTGTGGTATTCCATATCTTTGGTCCGGAACAGCTTGTCAATGCCGATCTGGGCTGGATCATCACCACCATTGCCTCCATTACCATCCTGGTCGCATCATTGATCGCCCTGACTCAGGACAACCTGAAGCGCCGACTGGCTTATTCCACCATCGGCCAGCTGTCTTACATGGTTCTGGGGGCCGGGATGCTGACTGCTGCGGGCATGACCGGCGGTCTGCTGCATATTGCCATGCACGCATTCGGCAAAATCACGCTGTTCTTCTGCGCCGGAGCCATCTACGTCGCAGCGGGCAAAAAATATATCAGCCAGATGGATGGACTCGGTCGGCGCATGCCGTTAACCTACCTGGCCTTCATGTTCGGTTCGATCAGCATCATCGGCATGCCGCCACTGGGCGGATTCATCAGCAAGTGGAATCTGGCCATCGGTGCCGTCAATGGTGATCATCTGGTTCTGCTGGCGGTCCTGTTGATCAGCTCTTTGCTTAATGCCGCTTACTTTTTGCCGATTGTCTACCGCGGTTACTTCGCCACCGCTTCCGATCCGGTTTACGACCAGGGGATCAAGGAAGCCCCGATTTTTGCCTGATCCCGCTGTCGGCAACCGCCTGTTTTTCCCTGGCCCTGTTTTTCTACCCCGACATTTTCCTCCGGCTGGCGAATCTGGCCCTGTTTCCTTGAGCTGAGGTAAGTTATGGATTCTGAAAATAAAAAACCGGAAGTCTGGACCTGGTTGGACCATCCACAAAACATCAAACGGTTGAAAATCGGTTTTACATCGTTCTGGCCCTGCTGGTTGTTCCCGACTTCTTCATGCACAAGCACAGCCTCTTTTCGCCGGTCGAAGCCTGGCCCGGTTTCTACGCGTTTTTTGGGTTTTGTTTTCCTGTGTCGTGATTATCCTTGTATCAAAACTGCTGGGCTTTGTACTGAAACGTAAAGAGGATTATTATGATCGCTAACCTGCACCCGACACTGCTGTTTTTGCCGGGGCACTGCTGCTCTGGTCCTGCCTCTGGCTGCCGCAAGATTCTGATCCTGTTGGTTCCGGCGGCTGCTTTTGCTGTCATCACTCAGTTGTCACCCGGCACATTCTACGGCTATGAATTGTTCGGTTTTGATCTCAACCTGTTGCGGGTGGACAAACTCAGCAAGGTCTTTGGTTATGTTTTCACGATCAATGCCTTTGCCTGCTTCATCTTTGCCCTGCACCTCAAGGATCGCTATGAGCATACAGCAGCACTGGCCTATATCGGTTCCGCCTTGGGTGCTGTCTTTGCGGGTGACCTGATTTCCCTCTATCTGTTCTGGGAAGTTATGGCCATCACCTCGACATTTCTGGTGCTGGCACGCCAGACCCAGCGTTCATACAACGCCGCTTTCCGCTACGTCATGGTGCATATTTTTGGCGGACTCTGTCTGCTGGCCGGTATTCTGCTGCAAGTCGACGCCACCGGCTCTGTTGCCTTTGATGGCTTTAGCCTCAAGGGACTGCCCACCTATCTGATCCTGATCGGTTTTCTGATCAATGCTGCCGCACCGCCCATGTCTGCCTGGCTTTCCGATGCCTATCCAGAAGCCACGGTGACCGGCGGGGTCATCATGACCGCCTACACCACAAAAACAGCCGTCTACACCCTGATCCGCGGCTTTGCCGGCTGGGAGATTCTAATGGTGGTCGGCTGTTTCATGGCCATGTACGGAATCATCTACGCCATTCTTGAAAACGACATGCGCCGCATTCTGGCCTACTCCATTATGAACCAGGTCGGCTTTATGATCTGTGGTGTCGGTATCGGTACGGCGATGGCCATCAACGGGGCCGTTGCTCACGCCTTTGCCCATATCATCTACAAAGCGTTGCTCTGGATGAGTGCCGGAGCGGTGCTCTATATGACCGGCAAGAGCAAGTGTACAGATCTGGGTGGGCTCTACAAAACCATGCCGCTGACGATGATCTTCGGGACCATCGGCGCTCTGGCGATTTCCAGCTTCCCCATTCCTGTCGGGCTACACGACCAAGCCGATGATCATCGAGGCCGGAGTGTTTGAAGGTTACTACTGGGTCTGGTTGATCCTTGAGATCGCTTCTGCAGGTGTCTTTCTCCATGCAGGCATCAAATTCCCCTATTTTGTCTTTTTTGCCAAAGACAATGGTTTACGCCCGGGAGAACCGCCAAAACATATGCTTCTGGCCATGGCACTCCTGTCGTTCATCTGTATTTTCGTCGGTGTTTACCCTCAGCCGCTCTACAATATTCTCCCCTACCCGGTTGAATTCCACGCCTATGGATTCGAGCATACGCTCAACCAGTTTCAGTTATTGATGTTCTCCGCCCTGGCTTTCTTCGCACTATTGCCGCTGTTGAAACGAACTGAAACCATATCCATCGACAGCGACTGGATTTACCGGAAGGGTGGACGCCTGGTCTATCAAGGCTGCGACAAGATTTTAACGCCATCAACGACTTTTCAGCCCGCGTCTTTGCCCGACAGGTTCCGGCGCTCCTCAACCGTTTTTTGCCGACCCGTCACGCAACATCCAGAATCACATCGTCGATTTAACGGCTGAAGCAACCGGAGATGACAGTCTTGTCGAACAGCGGAAAAACAGAATTCGCCAGAGGACAAGATATCTGGCCTATCCGGTTGGAGGGGGTGTTTTTCTGGCTGTCGTTTTTCTCGCTGTCATGTCTCTCCTCTATTTTAAATAAAACCAGAGCTCCTTCCGGAAACGGAAAGGAGCTGGCCAGAGGCCATGAGCTCACTCTATCTGCATATCCCCTTCTGTACCAACAAGTGTCCTTACTGCGACTTTTTTTCAGCCGTCGGAACACAACAACAGCTGGATGAATACGTTGATCTGCTGCTGCTGAACATTGATATCCTGAAACGCCAACATTCGCAGCACAGTGCTCTGTCCACCATCTATTTCGGTGGTGGCACCCCCTCGCTTCTTTCAGCCACCCAGATTGACCGCATCCTCAACCGTGTCGATCGGCCTTCGGTATCCAAACTGATGCCGAGCTGACCCTCGAAGCCAATCCGGGCACGCTGCAGCAACAGCAGTTACGCGATTATCGCGCAGCAGGATTAAATCGGCTGTCCATCGGTATCCAGTCCCTGGACGACAGAAACCTGAGCCTTCTCGGCCGTCGCCACACCGGTCAACAGGCCCGCTCCAGTATTGTCATGGCTCGCCAGGCAGGATTTAACAATCTCAGTCTCGATCTGATCTTCGCTCTACCCGATCAGACACTGGCCGAACTGGCCGGAGAGTTGACCGAACTGTTGTCCCTGGAACCGGAGCATATTTCCATTTATGGACTGACTTACGAGGAAGGAACTGAGTTTCAACGCCTGAAAAACAGAGGTGAGCTGCGTGAGTGCGCAGAAGAGCTTTACACTGACCAGTACCATTTGATTCATGATCAGCTTGCCGGTGAACACTACGAACACTATGAGATATCCAACTTCGCCCGTCCCGGCAAACGCTGCAACCATAACAGCGCCTACTGGTTGAGACAGAGCTGCCTTGCTGCCGGGGCGGGAGCACACGGGTTCACTTCGGCCCGCTGGGGTGAACGTTGGCACATCCCAACGTCCATCGAGAAGTACAAACAAGCGGTTCTGCGCGGAGACAGTCCATCTCTGACTCTGGAAACCTTCAACAGGCTGCAGGCAATGCAGGAATACTTTTACCTCGGGCTGCGGACCAGCGATGGTGTTTCCAGGGCAGCTTTTGAACAGCAGTTCCATTGCCGTCCTGAAGATTTTTTTTCTCAAGCTTTTAACCAGACCTCTGCTTACCTTGTCAGTGACGGACATTCGTGGCGTTTCAAACTCGAAGGCTGGCTGATCTTCGACCATCTCATCAGTTCTTTTCTTTAAGTCGCCAGATAAGGCCTCAAACGATCCACCATGCAGAGTCAATAACTGCTTAGCCACCCAACCTGCGTACCGTAAAAACCAGCAATAATGAATAGATTAACTCGTTTTTTCACGCGCCATAACCCTTGACAAAGCAGAGATGCATTGATAATCTTCAAAATTAGCACTCATCCGGATAGAGTGCTAACACGCGTCAAAGGGTTCATATTCCGGTATTGATGGAGCACAGAGTGTGACTGAACAATTGACGGAACGCAGTCAGAATATCCTTGAGGCGATTGTTGAAGACTATATCTCCTCAGCGGAACCTGTTGGAAGTCGGGCCATTACGCGCAGACACAATTTTAACCTGTCGCCTGCTTCAGTCCGTAATGTCATGGCTGACCTGGAAGAAATGGGACTGCTCTGCTCCCCTCATACATCGGCCGGTCGAATTCCGACAGAAAAAGGGTTTCAATACTATATTGACAGTCTGCTTCAGGTTCGCGACCTGAGCGCCAAGGAAAAGAGAGACTGCAGGGCAACTACCGCTTTCAGAGCATGAAGATGGAAGACATCATGCAGGAAGTGGGGCAAGTTCTCTCAGGGCTGTCAAAGTATGCCGGTCTGGTCATGGCCCCCAAGTTTGCGTCGACGGTCTTTCGTCAGATCGAATTCATCCGCCTGTCGCAAGGCCGGTTGCTGGTGATCTATGTTTCAGAAAGTGGTCTGGTTCAGAATAAGGTCATCGAAGCCGACCCTGAACTGACGGCTCAACAACTTGAACAGATCAGCAACTACCTGAACGACGAATTAACCGGATTGTCGATCCAGGAAATCCGGGCCAAGCTCAATAAAGAGCTGAAGGAAGATCGAATCCGTTACGATCGGATGAAGCGTCAGGCCTTGAGCCTCTCCTGCGCAGCCCTGCAGGAAGAAGTGCAGGATCAGGTCTATGTTTCCGGAACGTCGTTAATGTTGGAACAGCCGGAGTTTTCCACCCCGGAGCAGATGAAACGCCTGATCCAGACCCTGGAAAGCAAATCGGTGCTGATCGATCTTCTCGATCGCAGCCAGAATGCCGAAGGGGTACAGATTTTCATCGGGAGTAACAGCAGTCACATCGACCTTGGAGGATGCAGTCTGATCACCTCGACCTTCTCAAACAGAAAGGGAGCCGTCGGTTCTCTTGGAGTGATCGGTCCAGTGCGCATGGACTATTCGCAGGTGATTCCGATTGTCGATTTTACAGCCCAACTGGTCAGTCGGGTTTTGGAACGTGAAATAGAATAAATCAGAAAAAAAAGGAGTACAACAAGGTGGGCAAGAAAACCGATCAGAAGGATCTGGAAAAAGATCTGAACAACCAGGAAAGCGACCAGACTGACGAGCAGATGGCAGAAGAAGAATCTGCTGATGAACAATTGCAATCACAGCTCGCAGCAGCTCAGGAAGAAGTCAAGACCCATCAGGAGCAATACCTGAGGACCCTGGCTGACATGGAGAACCTGCGCAAACGGACTCAACGCGAGAAGGAAGAGTTGGCCAAGTTTGCCAATGAAAACATCCTGCGTGAAATTTTGCCGGTTATCGACAATCTGGAGCGGGCTCTCGAACATGCTGATCAGGGTGAAAACGGCGACGGGCTGGTAGAAGGGGTAAAGATGACCCTGGCCCAGTTCAGTCAGGTTCTGGAACGCTTCGGCGTTGTTCCGGTTGAAGCCATGGGACAGGTCTTCGACCCGGCCCTGCATCAAGCCATGGGACAGATGGAATCAGCCGATCAACCGGCGAACACAGTTGTCCAGCAGATGCAAAAGGGTTATCAGCTCAATAACCGTCTGCTGCGCCCTGCCTTCGTCATGGTTGCCAAGGCTCCGGCAGAGCCTCAGCAGCAGGAAGAAAAAGAAAAATCAGAATCCGAAACAGACAATCAATTAAACGACTCTGAATAAAACACCTAAGGAGGATATAAATCATGGGTAAAGTTATTGGTATTGACCTCGCACCACCAACTCTTGTGTTGCCGTTATGGAGGGGGCGAGCCTGTTGTTATTGCCAACTCAGAAGGCTCACGCACAACGCCGTCAATGATCGGTTTTACCGAATCGGGCGAGCGCATTGTCGGTCAGCAAGCCAAACGTCAGGCGGTCACCAATCCGGAGAACACCTTATTCGCCATCAAGCGTCTGATCGGTCGTAAATTTACCTCCGAAGCGGTGCAGAAGGATGTCAAGATCAGCCCCTTCAAGATCATTGAAGCTGACAACGGAGACGCCTGGGTTGAAGCGCGGGGCAAGAAATACAGCGCCCCGGAAATTTCTGCGATGGTTCTGCAGAAAATGAAGCAGACCGCTGAAGACTACCTCGGTGAAAAAGTCACCGATGCCGTTATCACGGTTCCGGCTTACTTCAACGACTCCCAGCGTCAGGCCACCAAGGACGCCGGCAAGATTTCCGGTCTCAACGTTCTGCGGATCATCAACGAGCCGACCGCCGCTTCATTGGCCTATGGTCTGGACAAGAAAGACGAGATGACCATCGCCGTATTTGATCTCGGTGGCGGTACTTTTGATGTGTCCATCCTCGACCTCGGTGACGGCGTGTTCGAAGTCAAATCAACCAACGGCGACACCTTCCTCGGTGGTGAAGACTTCGACCTGCGTATCATCGACTACGTTGCCGATGAGTTCAAAAAGGACCAGGGCATCGACCTGCGTGGCGACAAGATGGCTCTGCAGCGCCTTAAGGAAGCGGCTGAGAAAGCCAAGTGCGAGCTGTCATCCTCAATGGAAACCGACATCAACCTGCCCTTTATCACCGCTGACCAGTCAGGTCCCAAGCACCTGAACATCAAGCTCTCCCGCTCCAAGCTGGAAAGCATCTGCAGCGACTTGCTGGCCCGCCTGGTGAACCCTTGCCAGACCGCCATCAAGGACTCAGGCCTTTCAGCCAGCGAAATCGACGAGGTTATCCTCGTAGGCGGCATGACCCGCATGCCTGCAGTTCAGGAGCGCGTCAAGGAGATCTTCGGCAAAGCCCCAAGCAAAGGTGTTAACCCTGATGAGGTCGTTGCCATCGGTGCTGCGATTCAGGGCGGCGTTCTGACCGGCGACGTTAAGGATGTGCTGCTGCTCGATGTTACTCCACTGTCTCTCGGTATCGAAACCCTTGGTAGTGTTATGACCAAGCTGATCGAGAAAAACACCACCGTCCCGTGTAAAAAGAGCCAGGTATTCTCGACGGCGGCTGATAATCAGCCAGCTGTTTCGGTTCACGTCCTTCAGGGCGAGCGCGAAATGGCCGGTGACAACAAGACCATCGGCAACTTTGAGCTGGTCGGTATCCCTGCCGCACCACGCGGGGTCCCACAGATCGAAGTGACTTTTGACATCGATGCCAACGGTATCCTCCATGTTTCGGCCAAGGACCTCGGCACCGGTAAAGAGCAGTCGATCCAGATTACTGCCTCCAGCGGCCTGTCGGATGAAGAAATCAACCGCATGGTTCAGGATGCCGAGACCCACGCCAGTGAAGACAAGCAGAAGCGCGAGCTGATCGAAGCCAGAAACCAGGCTGACGGTCTCGCCTACACCACTGAAAAATCATTGACTGAGCATGGTGAAAAACTCGATAGTGCAACCAAGAAGCAGATTCAGGATGCCCTGGACGAGCTCAAGAAAGCCAACCAGGGTGACAATGCCGAAGAGATTAAAGCCAAGAGTGAAGCTCTGGCCCAGGCGTCACACAAACTGGCAGAAATGATGTATGCTCAGGCGCAGAACGATACTGGCGCCGAAGGCGGCCCTGAAACACCTGCCGCTGATGCTGGTGGTGACGATGTTGTTGACGCCGAATTCGAAGACGTCGACGAAAAGAAATAACGTAACATGAATAGAGACGCGACCATTTTCCAGTCGGCGTCTCTATGTTGTTTTCCCTCATCGCCAGCTGTCCGGCAGCGGTGCTGAGGATAAAAGATCAGGATAGCTATTTTGTCAAAACGCGATTACTACGAAATTCTGGGCGTCAATCGTAACGCCAGCGATACGGAAATCAAAAAGCCTACCGCAAGCTGGCTATCAAATATCATCCGGACAAAACCCGGCAATAAAGAGGCGGAAAGCCAGTTCAAGGAACTCTCTGAAGCTTACGCCGTTTTGTCCGATTCCCAGAAAAGAGCAACCTACGACCAGTTTGGTCATGCCGGCGTCGGTAATGGCGGTGGATTCTCCGGTGGTGGATTCGATTTTGGTGGTGCACCCTTTGAAGACCTCTTTGGTGACATCTTCGGTGATATCTTCGGTGGTAGCGGTTCGCGTCGTGGCAGCCGAGGACAACGTGGTGACGATCTACGCTATAACCTGACCATCAGTTTTGAAGAAGCGGCTTTTGGAACCGAGAAAAAACTCCAGCTTCCGCGCAAGCAACCCTGTGGAACCTGCTCTGGTTCCGGAGCCCGGCCCGGTACTGAAGCCCAGACCTGCAGCACCTGTCGTGGTGCCGGTCAGGTCCGCTATCAGCAGGGCTTTTTCACCATGACCCGCCCCTGCCCCGATTGTCGTGGAGAAGGCAAAATCATCACTGATCCTTGTCCCGAATGTCACGGCAGCGGTCAGGTCAAGCAGAAACGCTCGCTCTCGCTGAAAGTTCCGGCCGGCGTGGAGAATGGGACCCGACTCAAACTCAACGGCGAAGGCGAAGCCGGGAGCCAGGGTGGACCAGCGGGCGACCTCTATGTTGTCATCAGCGTCGAGGAGCATCCGATCTTCAACGCGATGGTCAGGACATCATCTGCGAAGTACCGATTTCTTTTGTCCAGGCAACCCTTGGCTGCGACCTGGAAGTGCCGACCCTTGAAGGCCGTGTCAACGTGAAGGTTCCCGCGGGAACTCAATCGGGTAAGATCTTCAAACTCTCCGGCAAAGGGATCGTTTCACTTCAGGGCTACGGCCGCGGTAACCAGTTGGTTGTCCTGAAGGTTGAGGTGCCGACAAAACTCAACGCCAGACAACGCGAGCTGCTGGAAGAATTTGCCAAGGAAGGCGGCGAGGATATTCATCCCCAGGGGAAAGGTTTTTTGACAAAGTCAAGGAACTGTTCGACTGATTCTACCCTTAACCCGGTTTTTTGATGGGAGTCAACATGAAGCGGATCACCTGCCTGATACTTACCTGGACCCTGTCTGCAACGCTTTTCCTGAGCCTGCCTGCAACCCCGGCATGGGCTGAAAAAACGCTGCTGTTGCTTATGGCCGTCAACTGTATCAGGAAGGCAATCTGAACCAGTCGCTGGCAGTCCTCAGATCGTTTGTCCAGCAATCAGCCAGTGACAGCGATAATGCTTCAGCCTATGCGTTGATTGGCCGCATTTTGAACCGTCAGCAGCAGTACGGCGATGCTATCCTCTACCTTAAACGGATTCCTGAATACCTCAAAACCGCCGAAACGGAATTACTGCTCGGGGAGAGTCTGGTCAAACCGGACGCTATATCGAAGGACTCGCCATCCTTCAATCACTGCTGAATCAGCCGTTCAGCCTTGCTGACAGAACAACACTGCTTCAGAATCTGGCGCTGGCCGCAACAGAAGAACAGCAACCCCTGCTGGCCCTTTACTATGTCCATCAGCAACTACCGGTCAGCCTCCAACCAGCCCCCCTGCTGGCCCAGGCTCATGAGATTCTGCAGAATCATATCAGCGATACCGATCTGGCCGAAGCGGCATTCATGTGGCAGGGAACGGCAATAGGCCAGGATGCCAGAATGCAGTTAGCTCGTCGAGCCCTGGTGCAACAACAACCAGAAGCAGCCCGCCGCCACCTTGAACAGCTGTTTGCCTCAGCGGTCATGTTTCCCTACTGGCAGGAAGCTGAACAGCTGCTACAGAGGACTGAAGACAACTCCTGGCTTAATCGCGACAGCGTTGGTGTTCTGCTACCACTGAGCGGCCCTTATGCCACGTACGGCGAGTTGGTTAAAAAGGGACTGGAACTGGCACTGCAAGAGCACAACAGAACCCGGTTGCCGATCCGTTTTATTTATCGGGATACCGCTGTAGAAGGAGTCTCCCCGGCTCAACTTGTCAGCAGCCTGACTGATGATGACAGGGTTATGGCGATCATCGGTCCCCTGCTTGCCTCAACGGCTGGTCAGGCCGCCCAGCGCGCTCAACGCGAAATGGTTCCGATGCTGGCCCTGTCCCAGAGCGATTTTCTACCTGAAATCGGTAATTTTGTTTTTCGCGACACCCTCACCGCAGAGCAACAGGTTAAAACCCTGATTGACTATGCCATGAAGAACAATAATATTTCCTTTTCAGTTCTTCACCCCGAGAACCGTCTGGGCCGTCAGATGACAGATCTTTTTGTCGCTGAGCTGGAAAAAGCCGGTGGGGAGATTGTCGATATCGTCAGCTATCCCGAAGACAGCACCGACTTCAGAAAGCAGATTCAACAGCTGATGTGGGAAAATGAGGGAGAATCTGCTCCGGCCGAAAGCATGGAAGAACAACCGCAACTCGAATACCCGCTGGCGCCCTTTCACGCTCTGTTTCTGCCCGACTATGCCGACCGCATCAGCCTGCTTGCCCCTCAACTCCTCTTCTATGGGATCAAGGATGTCACATTGCTGGGTATTAACGGCTGGAACTCTCCCGAGCTGTTGAGCCGGGCAGGCCGATTCCTCAAAAAGCTGTCTTCGTCGACGCTTTTTTGCTGGCAGTAAAAACCGGAAGTGCGGCGCTTTGTCGAGCTCTATCGTCAAACCTATAACGAGGAACCGTCTATCCTTGAAGCACAGGCTTTTGAAGCGGCCTCTCTGATGCTTCAGGCCATGGACGACCCATCGGTCGTTAATCGCGACAACCTGCGCAGAAAGCTCTCCGAAACCCAGAATTTTGAGGGTGTTGCCGGAACCCGGGGATTTGACCATCTCGGCGAAGCGATCAAAGCTTTAAGTCTGCTCAAAATCGAGAGGGGACAGATTATCGAAAACTGATCCCGACCTCCACACGAACGGAAATCAGTCACGTTAAAGCAGACAAAAAACGCTCACTTTGTCCTCGGCCAATGGCAGCTGTAGTTTGTAACAGGCTTGAGACATTGAGACTGCCGATGATAGACAATAGCGTCTGCGAATCATTCTACACGGCTGATTGCAAAAATTTGACAGGACAAATAAAGGCCCGCATGGTAAAAAGATACATTCTCTCGATTGGCCCTTTGCCTTGACAGGATATGCATACAGGCAGGATGCCGGCTGACTAGAATCGGCCAGAGTATTCGGCAGCGACAACGGTCAGGGAATCAGCAGTTTTTCCACCCTCCCCGACCGGTTATGACTTCGCCTTTTTCTATAGCCCACAACCCACAGATTAGATTGACCGACAATGAACTTTATCGAAGAATTGACATGGCGCGGTATGATCCATGACATCATGCCCGGGACGGAAGAACAGCTCAAAAAAGAAATGACCTCGGCCTATGTTGGGATCGATCCAACTGCCGATTCACTCCACATTGGTCATCTGGTCAGCGTAATGATGCTTAAACATTTCCAACGCGCAGGCCACAAACCGATTGCTCTGGTTGGGGGCGCAACCGGAATGATCGGTGACCCATCAATGAAATCGGCGGAACGTAACCTGCTCGACGAACCAACCCTGCGCCATAATCAGGATTGCCTGAAAAAACAGTTGGCCAGGTTTCTCGATTTTGAGTCGGATGAGCCTAACGCCGCCGAGCTGGTCAACAATTACGACTGGATGAAAGACTTCAGCTTTCTCGATTTTATCCGCGACATCGGCAAGCACATTACCGTCAACTATATGATGGCCAAGGACAGCGTCAAGAAACGTCTGGGTGAAGAATCCAAAATGGGACTGTCCTTCACCGAGTTTTCCTACCAGCTGGTTCAAGGAACCGATTTTCTCCATCTCTACCGCGAAAAGAAGTGCAAGCTGCAGATGGGCGGATCGGACCAGTGGGGCAACATCACCACCGGTACAGAGCTGATCCGCCGCAAGGAGAGTGGTGAAGCCTTTGCCCTGACCTGCCCACTGATCACCAAGGCCGACGGCGGCAAGTTCGGTAAAACAGAGAGCGGTAACGTCTGGCTTGACCCGCAGCGGACGACGCCCTACACATTCTACCAGTTCTGGCTCAATGTCTCTGACGCCGATGCTGAGAAATATATCAAAATTTTCACCATCCTCAGCCGGGAAGAGGTTGCCGACCTGGTCAAAGAGCAGGAAGAAGCCCCTCACCTGCGCCCTCTGCAGAAGCGTCTGGCCCGGGAAGTGACCTGCATGGTTCACGGTGAAGAGGAATACGATAAAGCGGTGGAAGCCTCGCAGATTCTCTTCGGCAATGCGACAGCCGAGAGCCTGTCAAAACTGGACAAAGCGACCTTTCTATCCGTATTCGAAGGTGTGCCGACTTACGAGATTGATCGATCCAAGCTGGAAAGTGGAGTCTCCATCATCGAGTTGCTGGCGACAGAGACAGCTGCCTTCCCGTCAAAGGCGACCTGCGTCGCACGATCAAAGGTAACGGACTCAGCCTGAACAAGGCCAAGCTGACCGATCAGGATTATCAGGTCACGGTCGCCGACCTGATTAACGAAACCTACCTTCTGATCCAGAAGGGCAAGAAGAACTATTATATTATCGAAGCCGTATAAATTGGAAACAGCCTTCGTGAAAAACCACAGAAAGCTGCCCTTGTAAGGGCAGCTTTCTTATTACATGTCGAACTTCCCGGGACGGGTAAAAGCTCTCGCGAATCAGATCAGGGCGCCCATTCACGCGCATCGCTCATAGGCGGCTTATAGCGTTCAACCAGCACCTCAAACTCGCCGCTGAGCTGATTATAATAGCGCAGTTGCCCCGTCGTGATGTTGTAATACCAGCCATGCAGGCTCAACTGCCCTTTGGAGACTCGCTCCTTGACCCAGGGGAAGGTCATCAGGTTTTCAATGAGACAAGAATCGCTTCCTTTTCACAGGCCCGGGCCTGTTTTTCAGGAGAGTGATCAGCCATTTCAGTGATCACCTTATCGCGCGCAGAAGCAGCAATATTGACCCACTTACCGATAAACTCCCCTTCTTCTTCCCCCTTAACCGATTCCATCAGGGCCCCGATACCGCCACAATGTGAATGACCAAGAACAATGATATCCGAGACTTCAAGATAGCAGACGGCATATTCGATCGATGAACTGACACCGTGGTAATCATTGTTCTTAATATATGGAGGCACCAGATTCGCAATATTGCGCAGGATAAACAGATCCCCTGGAGCACAGTCGGTCAATAGCGCAGGATCAACCCTGGAATCGCAGCAGCCGATCAAGAGAGCCTGTGGTTTCTGGCCCTCCTTAAGGCTATCCGCTAATTCGGAATTTTCGCCAAAATGCTGCTGTTGAAACGTCTCTATCCCAGAAATGAATTTTGTCACATCAGCCATGTTATTCACCTCCACTCAAATCATGAGGATTCTAACACAGTTTCTCCGAAATAAGCCCGGAAAATTGCAGACCAAATCAATCATCAATA